>Ga0194115_10000117_pt1 | contig 122436 bp, 144 predicted proteins | sample TA2MahsurfametaG_3_FD_148656 | JGI IMG/M metagenome (GOLD analysis project Ga0194115, IMG submission 148656) | Freshwater microbial communities from Lake Tanganyika, Tanzania - TA2015002 Mahale S4 surface | ecosystem: Environmental > Aquatic > Freshwater > Lake | place: Tanzania: Lake... | reverse complement strand
AATTAAACTAATAAACATTTAAAACTCCTTATAAAAAATAATATCACTGAAATGTTTTATACCTTAATATTATTATGCCATTTTTGCCAGATTGTCCAGCTTGACCGGCAGTTCCGGATGTTCCTGCACCACCAGAAGCACCCCCGGCTCCGCTTGCTCCTCCATATCCTCCACCGCTACCGCCATAGCCGCTTTCCGAACCTCCGGAATATGGCCCCAAATATCCTTGTCCTCGTCCGCCATTTCCTCCGCCGCCCCAACCTCCGCCGCCACCGCCGCCCGGATAGTATATACCGTTTAAATAATATCCAGCGCCACCGCCGCCGCCATTTCCACCGGAGCCGGCACCGCCACCGCCACCACAACCTCCTCCAAAACCATTGGGTGGAAAACTACCTGCTGCTCCTCCACTATATCCATTTACCGAAGAGCCTCCGTTTCCTCCGGCTAAATTTGTGAAGGTAGAGGCCGCTCCGCTACCGCCACCGCCGCCCCAACCCCAGCCTCCGGAGTTTCCAGCGTAAGGGTGGAAAAAATCTGTTTGATAAACAGACTGTCCTCCGCCTCCTCCTCCGTAACCATTTCCACCGTTTCCACCAATTCCACCAATTCCACCAATTCCACCAATTCCGCCAATTCCACCGTTTCCGCCGGCGCCTCCGGTTCCGTATTCTATACCACCTAAGACGAAACCAATGCTCATGCTTCCGCCGATCCCCCCGGTGCCCCCACTTCCACCGACTCCTCGTCCGCTACCACCAGCTCCGCCTGCTCCTCCTCCTGCGCCTCCGCCATTTACTCCAGATCCTCCAACGAGCGCACCCCCGGCTCCACCGGCTCCCCCGCTGCCAGCCGTACCGTTTGTTCCGTTTGCTCCCGGTGTTCCAGGTGATTGGTTTATGAGCCCACCTGAATACATAATTTTTTGAATCCCATTAATACTTACGCCAGATAAACTTCCGTTTGTTTGAGCATTCCCTCCGTTTCCAACAACGATTGCGATATCAACCCCGCCAATAAAATCAGAAAAAAAATCATATGTATTGTAATTTTCAGAAATGTAATTATTTAAATTTCCGGATCCTTTTCCACCGCCTGCTCCGCCTGCCCCCCCGGCTCCGCCTGCTCCTCCGTTGCCAGCGGCTCCGCCAGCTCCGCCGGCTCCACCGTAACCGTATCCGCCGCTCGACCAGCCACGACCTCCGCTGTCTCCGGATCCAGCTATACCGGTACCTCCGTTTACTCCTGAGCCGCCGACATTACCATTTGCCCCATTTGCCCCATTGGATCCACCGGCTCCCCCGCCAATTCCCCAGACTTTAATGCTTTGGGGAACGTAAGCAGACGACATTGTTTTTGTTGTAGAAGATGTAATTTTTTCTTCCGTTTCAATCGCTTTTTGTGTTGCCAGCATGCCAACGGCATTATTAAAAAACATATTATACTATCCCGTGAATTGGACCAATCACTGCAAAATTTAAATCCCCCCCAACGCGATAAACTGTAAAAAGAGAATACGTAGAAGCCATAGTTCCGCTTTGTCCTGCTCCGTATTTTACGGGCACTGAAGTAATCCCCGCATCACCAAATACAGTTATGGTGACAATATCGTTTAGCGCACCCTGAACTAAAACCGTTAAAGATTGACCATCTTTAAGATTATGAACGGCAATTGTTCTGTTACCTGTTCTCATGTCTCTAAAAGAGTTTCCAAGATTTGCGTCCGCAACTCCAGAAACTGTGGTTACTGTTGGGCTATAAACGCCGTAATTAATCTTATATCCGCCATCTTGAAAATCCCTACCCGCAGTAGAAATTAAACTTAAATTAGCCATTTGATACCTCCGATGCCACTGTAGCCCAACCTTTAGCAATTGCCAAGTCCACAAATAGTCCAAAATTAGTTATCTTTAGGATATTGTTCTTTAACTTGTTTAATAGCATTGTAAAAAGATTCAACCTTGGGTAATTCCCCTTTGTCCATAGCATGCCAAAGCATATCCATCTGTTCTGCAAGTTTTGGATAATTATTATATCTTCGTTCTCTGTAGCTCAACGCAGTTTCTAACTCTTCGACCGTCATTTCTCTAAGACGAGATTCCCCCTCAGCATTTAAATATTCAACTTGAATATTAAAATCATCCGGAAGTTCTAACTCCTTACAATATAGTTTAAAAGGGTTGTTAGGATCTGGACGTTTTAAGATGGCTTCTATTCTGTTTTCTTTAATGTTTAAATATAAAATCATTAGTCCACCTGCCTCCATGCTGTCCAAGTATTATTATCAGTTCGATTTCTTCTATATAAAGCTGAATTGTACGAAGTTGCCCATTGAATAGTTCCCGTAGAACCACCATGGTCATGTTGCCAAAATGCACTACTATACCCTGGTCGAGACATAAGATAATAACCATCGTAACTTGAACCGTAGAATCCGTCTAATCCGTTAAGAAAGTTTCCATCTCCGCTTGAAAATCCACCTTTATTACAAAAAACGTTTGAACTAAAAAATCCAGAACCGTTCACATGTAATTTATAACTAGGCGTTAATGTTCCTATTCCAACATTTCCGGCTTGCCCATTAATATATGTATTTCCTTGTGAGTAATAATTTATATAAGCACTTTTTGATGTTGCTGAATCTAAATGCACATTTCCATCGGTTGAAATGATTTGTGATTTAAGTGTAGTAACTTGATTCGGACATGCACCAACTATAAGAAATCCACCCCATGTTGTATTTGGGCCGTACCAAGCATACGAAGCATCTCCTGCGGAAAGTTGCATTTTAGCGCCCGGCGTTGCAGTGCCCACTCCAACATTGCCATTTACCACTACTTTAGTGCCCGCAAACGTTTTGTCGCCACCGAACGATTGTGTCCCTGTGCTAACCAGTCCACTTTGCGTTTCTGTCGCAATACCCGAAGATTGCTGTTTAATTACTGATGATGACATATGTTACCCCACTAAATATCCACAAATCCAATTATATTCACCGTTTCCTCCGTCCGCGTACAACGAGGTTGCAGCATCTGCCGAAATCCTAACATCTAAAATATCGCCAACATTTGCTTTTAATAACCACCATTGTCCGGCTGTATAATTAAAACCAGTATATGCTTCGGTAGAGCGCAGCTGTTGGTTTTCATTAGTTCCGTTTTTATAAGCATTCATACGAACTACAACATTGTTTGCATTTTGTCGCAAATAGCTTGCACCTATTAAATACAGTCCAGCAACAGGGCAAGTAAATCGCATTGTTGACGTATTAAAATGAGAGCCATTATTAAATTTTACCGTTCCTCCTGTAGGAGGAAGAGCAGCGGTTCCTGTTAAAGACATTGCCCCAGGCCACCCTATAAAAAAAGAAGGGCGTTCAGGAAAAACAGGGTAACTGCTTTGTATTAATGGTACTTTTGCCATGTTTTTCTCCGTTAACCTATTAGTTTGCCTGAAAAATACCCTAAATTTTCTCCGTAATAATAATCAACACCTGCGGCACACGCATGTATTCCGCATTGCACATACTGACCCGCAGTTAGCGATAACATCATATGTGCAAGCACCCAATCATGATCATTACTTTGGGTTACCCAACTATAGGCACAACCACGAGGTGAAATATTCGATCCATTTAAATAAAAAGTAGGCTCAAGTTGACCAGCTGCAGAAGAATATCGATGAGTTATACCAAAATGAAATTCGTATATCCCGGATACAGGAGCGGTAAAACGACCAGTTGATGTGTCATAGCAGCCATTTACATTTAATCTAGTGTTTCCAAATTTAGGGGCAATAGTACCAAATGCACCGGTTAGTGTGCTAGCTATCCCCCCTGTTTGCCACGCATAAAATGCGGGAATATTTGGTGTTAATAGATATCCCGCATTCGTTAGGGAACCAATTCCTGTACCAGCTGAATTTCGGAAAGCGATACCATTTGTATCTTTAGCCTGAACTGTACTAAAACTTACGTTTGTTGACTCAATCTGCAACGGCAAACTCGCACCAACCGCAGGTCCATTCAAGCTAAACTGCACAACCGCAGACGTAAATCCCGCAATCGAAGGTAAAGTAATCTGAACAAGACCAGCCGCTGTGGCGTCAACGTCAAACCCAAGTGGCGGAGTATCGCCCGTAGTTTGGTTACTGACAAGATAGTTTGTTCCAGCACCATTCTTAGTAACCTGAACTTTGATACCAAAACGCAGCGGGGTAGTTGCGTTAATATAAACCCAACCAGTCAACTCTACATTATCATATGCCGAAGCATTCTGAATAGTCGTAACTGCGTTATTGGTAAGACCAATCTGCGTATATGCATTTGTTCCACCAATTGTAGAACCGGTCATATTGAAGAAATCAAGCGCAGTCGTAGTACGGGCAATACCAACGGGCTTGGAAATTTGACCCACAACGGAAGGTGGAGTGGTTGAAATTTTACCAGCTTCGGATGCGGAGAGGAAATACACTTCTCCGGGCGTGAGAAACCCGCCGCCAACAATAAGGTTAGCTCCAACCGACGATACTTCGCCGCCGAGACAAACCTCGAACTTATTTGAATCGATTACCCTGCTAATAAGCGCAGAAACTTCGGCAGTAGCCTCAATATCGGCTTTTGCAAATGCATATGCGGAACCGTTAAGATACAACGGACGACCAACATCAGCCGAAGTAAATCCGTGGGATGCTTGCGTAATCGATAAAACTGAACCGCCCGAACCAACGGCTTGTTCGGTGCCCGATGAGTTTAAGGTGTAAAGTTTACTGTCTGCTTTAGCATAAACCTGAATCCCGTCTGCCGGAGCAATTGCAGGCGTTGCGTTAGTTTTTAATACAATTCCGTCACTAAATGTTTTTGTGCCCGAAAACGTTTGAGTTCCTGTACTAACAACCCCTGCGTATAGTTCAGTCGCATACGTATCGTTTAGGTCTACAATTGCGCTTGTGGCTAAAACCCACCGAGAATTTACAGAATCCCAGTCCAAACCAACCCAACCGCCATTAACATCGCACACGAGGGGTTCGTTAATAGCTAGATTATGGATTCTTTGTCCAGAGGCTGGAATGATCGTTAGGTTGTTTGTTTGCCAGGTAAAGTTAGCGTCTTTAATCTCAATTCTAGAGTTTGCGCTGCCGAGGGGAAGAGTAACAGAAAAAGAGCCTGCAAAAGTATTAGCTAAATATTTAGTTTGTTTGGACAAAACGGTAGCGGAAGAAATTGTAAGAATCTTGATAGCACTCAATGAAGACCAATTTCCGTCGGAATACCCCTCATAAAAAGAATCCGTTGAGTTGTATCTTACCATTCCGTCTGTCGCCGTAAAGGCAGACCGTTCTGTGTTTGTACCAACTGGAATTTTTAAAGCAGCGGTACTACTAATCGCAATTGTTTTGTCGACGTTATAGGGCGTGATCTGATCAATAATTGGATTAAACAACGTTTTATTAGAAAGATTGTCCGTTGTGCTTCTGCCCACCAAAGTTTCTGTAATTGCGGGAAAGCTATAAACAACCGAAGAGGTCAGGCTAGGAATTTTAAACTCTGCGGCATAAGCTTCGGTGGAGGGAGTTAACCTAATGTTGCCAGAACCTGCGGGAGCCTTAAATTCCCAACTAGTTCTGCTATTACCAATTTTTGCATAGCCGACAATACTTGCATTTTCCTCAATACCAAGACCAGCTCCGTCTCCAGAAGAGGATGCACCTTGTTTATTGAGGGTAATATTTTTGTCGGTAACCTCCATATCGGTAACATTAACGCTATTTAAGGTTCCAACAATATTAATAGTATCGCCAGAGCCACCAATATTAATTGTTGTTGCGCCCGAGCCAGTACCCAAGTTAATAGTTTTGGTAGAGCTGCCTGTTCCAAGATTCAAAACAGACGTATTTGAGGTTGCTCCGACATTTAGTGCAGCGGACGGCGCTGTTGATTCTATGCCAAATCCGCTTGAAAAAGTTAAAGATCCGGACATACTGTCGCCCGTTTTTGCGACTTTTTTCTCATCTAGCTCATCGATTGCAGCCTGAGCGTCTATTGACGTGATGTTTCCGCCCGGTTGAATTGAAATTTTGAAGGCAGAAATTGCCGCAGATGGGTTAACATCAGCATCCATAATTAGAGACGTTGAAAGCAAGCCGGCGACATCATTATGAACAACACCGACCGTAGATAAACCGGAAACAGCAACATTTCCTGTAAATGTCTTGTTCCCCGAAAAAGACTGAGAAGATATTGTAACTATTCCAGGCTCAGTGGTACTGGCTTCCTGAATTTTGCTACCCTGTATGTTCGCGGCGGCACCAACGTCAGCGTCTGTTATTAAACTTGAACTTAAAACTCCAGCGGCAGAAGCCTTCACGATTCCATTTGTTAGTTCATGAAAAGTAACAGTTCCGTTATCGGTAATTGTTACTAAATTTACTCCGAGTTCGCTAATTAGTTTAAATGATGCAGCTGTGCCCGCAATTCCCCTTAAAACCAAACCATTTGTTGTTGATTTAAAAAGATTTGCTCCAGAAATTGGTTCAAATCCTGTAATTTTTACAGAACCAGCCGATAAGTCTCCGGTTGTCTGAATGTTCTGTGAACCAAAGTTAGGGATAATTTTTGTTCCTGAAATTCCGGCAGCGCCGTCAATGTCTGAATTTTGAATTAAAGAAGATGATAGCTGTCCGTCAACATCTGATCGCACTATGCCGGTTCCAAAGCTAGAAAGCTTTAAATTTGAAAACTCAGCCGACGATGTTTTTTGCAAATCCTGATCAATAGTTAAGTTCGTATTAAACTTAACTGTTACATTATCTGTCGATTCGCTGGTTAAAAGCAGGGTTTTTGCCAAAGCTTGTGGCTTTAAATCAATTATGCCTGAATGAGCAGGTGCCCTAACCTCCCAACTCATGCGCGTAGCGCCAACGTGAACATATCCATTTAATAACAAACGAGCGCCACTTGCTCCAGAAACGCCCGTTTCATCCAAAGAAGCGTTTGTTCTTTGAGGGTTAACTACGTCCACATAACCAACGTTGACCGTAGTTACCTTAAAAGTACCGTTGTTTTGGTTATTTAAAAAATTTGTCACGCGAATATATTCGCCAGCAGCTAATCCATCAACGCCACTTCCGGCACCATCGACTATATATCTAACTGTATTTCCAGATTGCCAAATAGCATCTAACAAATCAATATGCGCACCGGCATATTCTTCTTGAACGTACAGTCCAGATTCCTGAGAATCTTGTCCAGAAGCGTTGAAATTTACAACAATATTTTTATCTTCGGAGACATATTCAACCGGGGTTGTATATGTGGCTCCCGAGATATTTACGGTAGAATTAAGTCCACCGATTGTAATTGTATTGTATCCAATACCCGTACCAATTGAAATGTTTTTATTTGTGTTGCCCGCCAAAACACTAATATCATCGGTATCCGACTCGATTGTATCAACAAAAAGGGCGCCGGTTGTCTGAACGTTCTGTGAACCAAAGTCAGGGATAATTTTTGTTCCCTGAATGGCGGCATTAACTCCCACATCGACATCAATTATTTTTGAAGAGCTAAGTAATCCATTACTATTTGTGTGTACAACTCCGGGAGTGTTAATTCCGGCTCCCAGAGAAGGCACCACCAGCTGATCGGTGCCGATTGGATTAGAAAGAACGGTCGCGCCTAATTCATTTTCCAAAACAAAACTAGACGTAGAGCCGGCGTACCCACTTGAAACCATACCTTTTACGGGATCTAGATAGAGCGAAGCGGAAGTAGGAGTGCCGCCCGGGGTAAGCGTTAAAATCGGTGTTTTTGTTTTGACGGTTAACGTGATTTCGTCAAAAGTTGGATTTCCGGTGTCAGATAAATTTTGCGATAATTTAATTTTTTGAGAATCGGCATCTAACTCCAGACCATTAAAAAAAGATGGATTCCAAACGCTTGGCTGAGGTTCTGCCCCGGTTCTCATAACTAAACGAGTATGCTGGTCGGCCAAAAGAGAAACAATTTGAGGAATTGTTAAAACGGCGGTGGCGAAATCCGTAACATTTGAAGAGGTCAATATTAACTCAGCCTCTTCAACGTTTGCTCTATATGCGATTTGACTCCCAATAACGGTGGAAGTCCACGAAACGGTTCGAGTGTCTATGAGATTTACAAATGCTGGGATTTCAGTTGTGACCCAATCTGCAACGGTAGACGTTCCCTGGGATATATAAAGCTTTTTAGCGACAATATCATAATACCCTTGTCCCACAAACAGTGGAACGGAAGAGGGGGCGGTTGACCCAATTGTAATACGCAATTCGTGAATGTCTTCGCCGATTAGGTCTTTATGTAAAATTTCAGCCATTTCGCCCTCTTAGGGAAATTTAGGTAGAACGATATAGGATTATTTTACAATAATGACTAAAGTTTCTCAAGCAATTTCCGAATAGAAGGGTATAAGGAGGACAAGTCATGCAAAATATTCTTCTTGCAATGTTGGGGGTTATTTTGGTATCTTCATTAATGCTGCTTATGACGATTAATGACAGAGAGGTTTCTCGTGACGATGAAAAAACTCAAAGAGGAGAATGAAGTTTTAAAACAAATCATTCAGGACACTATGTGGATGGCCTTTAGGTACGTAGACGGGCGGTCTACGTATGCGCCCAGTATGTTCAATCTGGCCGTCCATAAGCTAGACAGCTTAGAACTGTCTCATTTACACGCAGGAGACCCTGTAACTAATAATAGACGTTTTGCAGAAGATGGAATGCTTGGTGAGTGGAATCCAGAGTTAAGAGATTTTATTAAAAAGGAGAAGTTATGAAAATTGGCATTAACGGTATTTCTTATAGCAAGACTGAGCGCAAGTATTTGGTTAGAACTTACAAAGATTCTAAGACGGTCTACTTGGGACGGTTTAGTTCTTTAGAAGAAGCTCAAGCTGCTCTTAGGGCACATGAAGAACCAGAGCAAACACAAGACAGTAATACCCCTATCTTGAACTCTATTAGAGCGCAGTTTGCTCCTACCAAAAAGTCTAATAAAAAGAAAGTATCTGTGGCTAAATCTACCCCTAAGCCCGATGTGTTCGTACTTAATAATAAATCACACGTAACAACCAAAAAACCATCAAAGATTAAGTCTTCTTCAAAATCCGCCGTAGGAACACCCACAGGAGAATTGACAGTCAAGGGAATTGATGAGGCAGCCCTTAACAAGCAATTAGCGCAAAAAACTCTTGACTTAATTCTTAATTATCTAGTTGAGCTGGCTGACGAAAGGCAGACAACTGTCTTTAATGTTATTGTTCATGAAGTGGCGAGACTTGTTAAGAAATAAAAAAAAGGGGGCTTCAAGCCCCCTAGATATTTACGCTAACCAGCAGTAAACTCTACACTTTCCATCTGGGTTGCCAATTCCTATGTGAGTGGCCAATGAATACGCCGCAAACTTGGTGCGAGGCGGAAATAAACACATAGGCCCAGCATAGTTTTCAATCGGTAAGCTTTGTCCGGGGGCAAGACAAAGTATTTTTTGCCAAGCTCCTTCTAAGCTAGAAGGATTTGCAATTAAAACTTGTACTTCTTGATCCGAGTCGTTGTGAAAAATAATTTTATGAGACTGATCTGCCAATGTAATTAACATTGCTGGCGCAAGCTCTGTAGCGGCGGCCAAAGCAACTTTTGTCGCTTCGCCGTAATCTAATTTTAATCCACCCACGCCGTTATCAGAAAAAATGTTTGGCATATCAACCTCTTATTGGTTTAAAGCTTTCCAGATATCTTGCATACTTCGAGCATCTCCGCACTTCTTGCAGCGATTACTCCACTCGCGCGACGCTTTGAACATTCTCTCAGTGTCGCCGCAGTTCCAGCACTTAACAGAACACACTCCACCCTTTAAAACATCTTCCAAAGACTTTTTCAACTCTTCGAGCTTTTGTTTGAGGCGAATCTCTGGACGGTGCTTAAAAGACTGAGTTGCGCTCTCGGATTTCATAAACTTTTGTAGATACTCAGCGGGGGGCGGCTCTGCAGATGACTTCATGAGGTCATTCATGGGGAACATCTGAGCCTGTGGGTTGCAGGGTTTAGCCGTAATAGCAATAGCATCTGCCGAAGACTGCTTGATGACTTTGTGTTCTGCTGAACCTTCCGGTCCGCCACGCTTTAGGATAAGACCTTCAATTGACATCCCAATTCTTAGGGGTAAATCAGGATTAGCGGCAGTATACCTAATAAGAGCAGCAGCAGCATCAGCATTTGGGTGTCCATCGGCAAGTTCTCCTTCGACATAAAGGTAAGGAACTTTGACTAAGTCCCAACATTTCTTCTGGCGGGGAGTCTCGCAGTCTTTTTCAGACATAATCTTTTTGTGGGCAGTAATTCCGCCAACAATACACCAAGCTCCCTTTTGGTCGGAGTTGTGTTCGTCTGTAATCATGCGTAGATTGGATGTATCAATATTAGCAATTTCAATCAGTTCGCCTTGTTTATCGACTGATTGTACTGCGCCCAATCCAAAGACTTTGAGTCCCATGTCTTAACCCCTATGACATACTCGTTGTATTTTAACATTGACTCACACATTTGTCTTTGTTATAGATAACAAAACGGAGAACTTATGGCTAAAGATAATACTTTTGAACCCATACGCGGCCTTAGGGGCGAGTATAAGAACAATGAAATCACTCTGTCAGGCACTTCAGACGTACTCGCAACTGTTAGAAATCTCCTAACAGTTGAAAATAAGGGTGTAATTTCAAAAATTAAGCTCCTTAAGCGTCAAAAGCCCTACAACGAAAAGCACGCCATCAAGATTAAGCTTGAGCTTGCCCAACTAGAACTAGAGACTAAAGTAGAATATTACGGCGAAAATGATGATGGGACTCTCAGTGTACCCCCTGGGTTCTGGTGGCTCGTTCCTAACATGGAAGGCCATAAAGAAAAAGATAGAGAACTCAATCTGTCTCCCGTAGGTCCTAAAGTTCCAAGAGACTATCAGGCTGAAGCCGTCAAGACTGCTCTTGGCTATAAGAGGGGCTGTATTGTTTTGCCGACAGGAACAGGCAAGTCAATGTGTATCAGCCTACTGAGTCGTGCCCTCGTCGAGCGTGGCCTCAGAGTCCTCATTGTTGTCCCTACTATCGAACTTATCTCTCAGATGCTTAAAGACATTAAACAGATTGCCCCCAAGAGCTGCGGCATCGGTGGCAAGCACAAATTCAAAGAGGGTGTTGATGTTGCTATTGCCACTGTCAACAGTGGCCGTAACTACTCAGACATCTTTGATGCTATTATTATTGACGAAGCTCACCACTCCTCTTCTAACATGTATAAAGAATTGGCTATCTTTGGAAGTCGAGCCAAGTATATCTATGGCTTTACGGCAACTCCAGTCAGAGCAGACAACTTGGAACTTGGCTTCCATGGGATTGTCGGGCCTATTGTCTTTCAAAAAGACAGTAAGTGGGCAATTGACAATGAGTTCCTTTGCCCCGTAGCCATTACCTGCCTAACGATTACTGGTTTAGGCCGCATTAGAGAGACGACTCATCAGCAGACAGCCTACAAGATGCTTTCTACTCACGAAAAGTCGCTCCATACGGTGCTTAACCTAGTTAAGAGCGGACTAAACAAGGGACTTAAGGTCTTAGTGTTGTTTAAGACAGTCGAGCCGTCAGCCGAGTTTTGTGAGTATGCGTCTGAAATGGGGGTCGCCTGCGAGCCTGCTCATAGCGGATACCGCAATCCTTTTTATCAATTTAAAGATGGTAAGACGAATCTCCTAGTGTCTAATAGCAGTCTGTTGGGAGAAGGTATCGACTTGCCCGACGTTGACTTTATGATTAGTTGTGTTCAAAACTCGGCAGAAGCCTTAACTCGGCAGGTTATTGGCCGTGGCCTTCGGTATAAAAAAGGCAAGAAACTAATCTTTATCGACATTACAACCGCTGGCTATGGGGTTTGGAATAGCGATAGCGAAAAGTTCTTTGATATTTTTAAACAGTATGCTAAGTCAAGATATAGTGTTTATGAGACGATAACCGAAGACATTGTTTATAAGGACATTTAAGATGATTGCAGATAAAGTCGTATATTGTTTGAACTCTGCTGCAGTGGGTGATCTAATAGCTGCCGCTCCTTCTTTAAAATACGCTACCGAAAATTTTCACAAAAGAACGGACGATTACCTTGTAGGAGTTTATCCGGATTTTAAAGATTTTTTTCATTTTATTCCTGAAAGTAAATTTACCGAAGTTACGGCTCAGTACCCTAAGGGATATTCAATTAGGCATTTAAATATGCTCGGAGTTGGTAACCATGTTTGTAAGCTAACTCCGTCTCGCATGAAACTGACCCAATACGCCTCTATTGGTTTACTGGGGCGCGTACTAGATGACATCGACGCCCAGTACGTTCCGCTTTTACCAACGGACGTAAGCCGTTACGGCGTAGATTTTAGTAAATCTGTAATTATTATTACTACTTACAGAGACAAGCAGCGTACAATTCTATCAGACGAAATTACTAAAATTGCCGAATATGTTTATTCAAAAGGGCTAACTCCTGTATACGTAGGCAAAAGAGGAGCTATTTCTATTTGGAAAAGCAGTCTCGCTGTAAGTGATTTTGAGTATCCGGGCTTTGGAGTAGACTTAAGAGACGATACGTCTTTTAGGGAGCTTGCAACTATTATGAATCAGTCTAAAGCCATCGTGGGAATGGACGGCGGCCCTATGCACATTGCTTGGACAACCCAAACTCCCGTTGTTTGCGGATTTACGACTATTAAACCTGAGCTCCGGATTCCATACAGAGGACGAGTTCCCACCATTTCAATTACTCCCAATATTGCCTGCGGTTTTTGTGAGTCAGACTGGTCACTAAATTACTGGAATTTTGCAAACTGTCCTCGCAAAATGGAGCTTGCAGAGTGTGTTACAAAAATGACTAGTAAAAAGTTTATAGATGCTTTAAACCAATTAAAGATTTGGTGAGGTCAGTTATGAGCTTTTCACAGCCACATCGCTATAAGCTAATGATTCCTGCTTATTGGGTAGATGGTCAGGATGACTACAGGGCAGACGCAATGATGTCTTCTATGCCATCAAGAGATGAAGTGATTGAGGCTTTGAGAAAAGCAGACGAACTAGATGGCTATTCAGCAGAATATATTGACAATCTTAGGGTGGAACGCCCCGATGGTTGGTACTACAAAAAAATTTTAATTTACAACGGCTCAAGCAATAAACCACTTTGGAGATTTGAACCAGCTCCGTGAGAGGAATTTATGAACTTAGACACATCAGCAACGCCATGGGCGCACGACGAGCTACAGCTTATAGGGGCTGAGCTAGGCGATACCATCGAGATGGCAAATGAAGAAGATGAGACACAAGTTGGCTTAATTGTCTCTTTGACAAAGATGGCTATTTTTGTATTGACAGAAGGGGACGAAGTCCTTAAGTTTGGAAGAGTGTCTCTGTCTAGTATAGATGGCAAGTGGGATATGGTAGGTCTATCTGAAAGAGAAATGCGTATTTCAAAAGAAAAGTGGATCGAAGTGAAAAACATGATTAAAACAAAAGTCGATCAAAAAAAGGGCACTAAATGAAGATTTACTCAAAAGAAGAAATTAATACACTTGCAGAAAACGAAGAAACAGGAAATTATCATCTTGTTATCCATTCTCAGGATCTTGTTAAATTTGCCCAAGCCGTTGCCTTTAATGCCCAGCAGGGTAATCCAAAAACTTTAGAGCCTCTTAGTCAAGTTTGGAAAGACGCTGTGAATAAACATTTAGCCAAAGTTTTTACAACTTATTTAAAACAAGAAAAGATTCTAGTCATTAAAAGCAGGGAAGATGACGCATGACAGATTTTATTGAAATTACATTAGTTAGTGCGGACGAAGTGCTAAGCCGCTCCTTTAACCCCATTGAGTTTCAAAACACGTTTAGTTGTGACTGGAAAACCGAAGAGCTAATCGCGCCAATCAAGTCTGTTTCTGTGCCAGAACAAACGCCGCAAAGAAGAGTCTATAGACGCGCTCCAGACCAAATTAAGCATCGCCGTAGCTTTAATTATGATGGACTAGAGACTTGGATGTCTATTCGAGTAGTGGTTTTTAAAGAAGTGATTGCTACCTGACGTTGTAAGTAATCTCTTTAGAGAAGACGATTTTGCCCCGCTTGTCTTCAATCTGCCTTAAGAAGTGATAATCTTCTAGGGGTCCGTTCTTAAATTCAATTCCGTTTTGCACTAAAAACTCTTTCCTGGCTGCACAAGAAATCCCAACAAGACAAGCCTGAATATTCTTTAAGTGAGCTGGTGGCAGCACTTTAGAGTCTTTATCGTCGTAACTCATCCTAAAGATAACGCAGTCAGCGTCTGGGTTGGTAGTCAATTCTGCTGCCAAAGCATCCACATAGTGTGGCCGAAAGCTATCATCGTCATCCAAGAAGCACAGCCAATCGGTCATGACTAACGGAATAAGTTTGTTTCTAACTCCGCCGCCATGGTTTTTGCCGCCGCCCGCCTTAGTCAGATAGACATAGGTGATTCTGTTGTCTTGGACAGGTTGAGGAGGATTAACGCCGTCAAACCCAACGAGCGATAACCATTTAGGATTAGATTGGCTTTGTAGTGACTCCAAGGCTTCTTTGAGAGTCGGCCTGCCTATTGATGGAGTTATTACTGTAACAATCATCTCAATTCTCTATCTTGATTTCTTCACCTTCACTCAATTTTACCAACGAGCCAAAGTTATCTACCTTGTAGCCCTTGGGGACACACACAAGAGTGCATCTACACCTAAAGTGCCTTAATGGTTGACAATTTTCCCACTGAGCTTTTTTCTTACCTAAGTTATACCCCGGCGGTTTTAGAGCAGTCAGCCTAAAGTATTTCAGTGAGCCATCTTCATTGCGGCTCCAATCTTTGCACTCTTTAGAGACTCTATCGTCTTCAATCGAGACAATAGTCACAATGACATCTCTGTTGGACGAGCCAGCGTGATGGAGGATTGTCTGACTTGTTGCTACAGCAGATGCCATACCAACTTCAGTCTTTACAACCAAGTCCCAATTTGTGCTGTAGTCTTTGAATGTGTCTTTAAGAGTCTGTTTGGCTTTAGTAAGACTAAGTCTCTGCTCAGCTACTGCTCTAACTGCATCTTTAACGGCTTCTTTCTTCTTCTGCGTCTCTTTAAGACCTTCAGCCAAGTTATGGGCGACTCTATGTACGTTAGACATATTGTCATGGTTGTGGTCTGTCACTAAGTTCTCAAGAGCCGTCAGAGCCTTTACTTTCATCTCGACTAGACTCTTGTCTACGTACCGAGCTGTCTTCTCTTGAATAAATTTGAACGTGTATTCTAAGAAAGGATCTTTCTTTGCTTTAATTCGTGGCTTGGGAATCTTGAGGGCTTTGGAGAAGTAGTCATCGTGAGTGTCTACTGCATCGAAGAAGCCTTGAAACAAAATGCCTTTAGGCAAATAAGTCTTAAGCCCCAGCTCTTCGACAGCATCTTCAGCATCTTGACCAGCAGCCTTGCCCAACAGGGCATACTTCAAAACCAACATGTACTTTTCAATAATAGGTCCGATAGTCTTATTGAAATTGACTGTGATTCTTGGAACTTGTCTTTGCCAGTTAGACGGAAGGTTGACTGGGTCTAGGGGGTCTTCGGACTTGGCTAGTTTTTCTGCTTTTAAGTGTTTAATAATATCGTCAATCATCCTGTCTACGACAATTTCGTAAGACATGTTGGCGTTCTTCTCAAGTTGTTTAATAAACTTGAGGTGTTGAACGACTTTTAAGACTGGTTTTGTATTTTTAACTGTTTTCTTTGTCATGTAAAATCCTAAAATCATTTAACATTTTGTTCAATAAGTCTCTTAGTTTCCAGTCAGGCTCGTTTTTGGCGTGGTGTTCCAAAGTCTTATAAGCATGAATGGCATTAACGTACAAAACCCAAATGCCGTCTTCACGGACATCTGGTATCTCGGATTTTAGCTTTTGGATTGCTTCATGATTCTTCATCTTTTTCGTCTTTCTTTTTCTTCGCCATAGTATTAGAACTCATGCGAATAGGGGTATCACCCTTCTGGAACTCCTTAACATGTTCATGCCACTTGGCACTGAGTCCTGTCAACTGAGTTCTTTTCCCAGACTTGTGTAGAGCGTGTCCACCTGAAAACCCTTTTGGAGCCTGAATCTTGGCTTTTTTCTTACGCCCCGGTTTCCCAGGTTCTTGTGGAATGCCGTCAGCCCCAATAACTTCTTCCACCCAAGACTCTTGAGTGTAGATATCAGCAGTGACTTCGGGCATGGCTTCGTAGACAGCTTCTTTAAAGAGTTGTAGGTTTTCTGCATCAACAGCATTGGAGAGTATCTCGCCGGCTCTACCGACAATCTCCTTAACTTCTGCTTCTTGCATGACGTTAAGTTGAGCGAGGCGGCGGGCAGAGTCAATCGCCTCTCCGTCTTCATCCATGAATTTCCAAAAACAGTAGTTTGAATGAAGGTCGTTAACAAAGAATGGGCAGGTGACTTTCTCAGGCTGCCCAGCCTTAATGGCCTCTATAGACTCTACTGCGAGAGGACAAGCAGTTGCCGGAAGCTTATCAAGCTTTCTCGGACAAGTCTGCTGAAACCTCGTTGGCTTCGCTGCCATTGTCGCTTCCTTTCGATTCCATGTACGCCTTGACAGCAGCCATATACTCTTCGTCTTTAGCTAGGAGATATTCGATATGCTCTTTTGACCAATGAGCCAAGCCAGCTAACTCTTGGAGCTTCTGACCCATAGATTGAACTTCCATGAGAAGGTGGCCATAAGAAGACACCATCTCGTCAAGCATCTTGAAGAACTCTTGTTGTTTTTCCGCGTCTTGTTCGACTGAGTCGAGATTATTAAGTAAATCAGACATTGTTCGCCTCTCCTTTAAGATAAGGCTAAACAATGTCTAATGTTTTGTCAATTTGAGGCGGGCTGAAATCAATTGTCTTCTTGTAGACAAATCTCAAAGCGAGTTACATTTTTTAATTCGTGTCTGCGGGTTAAATGATTTAGTTCACCTTCTAGCTCCTCGTCTGGAACGTCTCTAACAAGAACCAACTCTTCATCATCAATAGTGGCTGTAATAGTGTAAAACATTTAACCCCCTAAAATAATTACTTTTTGTTATCAAAAGATTTTTTACCTTCTTCCAACGACCTAACAATAGATGGCAGTAAGTTTATAGCTTGATTAATATTGAACAAAACATTTTCATAAGTATCTAAAACATTTTCTGATTTACGCACACTTCCATTTAGGCCAATGTGTGCTCTCCACAAAAGCTCGGTGACTTCATCAATTCGTTTGGCAAGAATCTTGCGGTGTTCGTGTTCCGTCAAAGTCTCTTTTACTTCTGGTATCATCTTCTCAAAAATCATAACTATTGCCCCTTTTTAGTAAATTACTCTTCTACGTCAAGCTCAATAATTTCTATCGTGTGGCTCATATCGCGTGTTTTGTAGAGCAAACCTAATTTTTCTTTTTCTTCGTCAGCTACTTTAATAGCTTTTCTATGATGTTCGACAATAGCTTCGGCTCTTGCTTCTGCTTTCTCTCTAGTCAAGAACAACGGCATGTGGCTACCATTCATAAAGCCACCCCACCTAATCGCATAAACCTTCATAATTATTCCCCCTTCTTAACCAGCCTTAGCCTAGCATGAACGCCAAAAGCTGGACTCATTTCTAAACATTCCCAACTAAACTTCTTAGCCAGCTCAAATGGAGCAAACGTAAATCCTTTGGCCTCCAAGTATGCCCTATTGAGCTGACATATGGCTACATCTTCTGCCCTGTGCATAGTAATCTTATGGTCATCTCGTAAAAAATCTTGAAGTCTTTTACTTCTTAAAGAGAATCCACCATTACCGACGTTGAAATGCTTAGGAACTCCCTTGAATAGAACACTTTCTGGCCACGGGGCGCCAATGTAGTCATACTGCAGGAACTTGTTGTCCCATAGTTCTGGCTTCCAAACAAACCCATCCCATTGAGCCACCAAGACGTGTTGAGTGTCAAAATAGTTAGCTAAGTCTTTAATCATGAAATGAGAGTATTCTTCAATAGACTTGATTTGAGGGATTTTGACCACATGTGAATCTTGAGTATCAAAGTGAGTTAGAAGCTTGGCCTCCCCAAAGTTGCACGATGCTCTAGAATGGTCAAAAGACAGCTTAGCTCTGTCATAATCGACACTATCTGCAATAATCAATGTAACTGTAGGGAGGTTAGGTTTCATTCAATAATCCTAATATGCTTAAATATTCCGATACCTTGCGGCCTACAAATAATATTTTCTTCTCGCAACCTAAAACATAACTCTGCAACATTGTCTTCGTCAAGAGAAATCTTTAGGCCGGCTTTCCCGGCAGTTCGACTTAAATCATCAATTCCAATTACTTTTGTTTTCTTTTTGGACAAAATAGTTTTGACCAACTCAACAAGCTGGTCGAGAGTCTCATTTATTTCCATGAGACGTTAATATAGGGACGACTAAAGCCTGCTTGAAAACCAAGCTGATTCATCTTCTCAATAACTTCTTTAGTGATATCTGCTTCTTGAAGGTTGGCAAGGCGGATACGCTCTTTTTCCATTTCTTCCATCTTGTAAGACATGTCGTAAAGACCACGCTTGGCCGCTGCCAAGGCATCTTCAATCAGAATATCCACAATGTGACTAACCAACTCAGCCATACGCTTGGCTTTATGTTCTGGTTGGTTGAAGCTATCTGCCATCTCACGCGCCTCCTGAGCCTTACTCATAACAGGTACCTCCACTTTAATTATCAGACATACACAAACAAAACTTTAATTATTCTTCGTCAATCTTTAAATCATGGAGCCTAAGCCACGATTTCAGTAAAGTTTCATGGTTAGCCTTCATAGATTCCTCCCAAGCCTTCTCTAGCTCTACGTCTTCAGACTTCTGCTGCTCTTCTGGCTGCCCCTGACTTTGTGCCACCTGTTGTGGCACATTTGGCTGCTGGGCTGCCTGCTGCATTTGGGCTTGCTGCATTTCAAGCTGCATCTGTTGGCCTTGCAGTCCTAATGCCTGCTGCTGAGCCTGCATTTGCTGCATACCCATCTTGAGCTGCTGATACGCTTGATTGAGGCTAGGGTCAATAATAAAGTCTAGTTCAGGGCGCTTGCTTGCACCTTCCATCCCAAAGTAGCTCTCCATAAACTTTCCATAAGTCATGTAGCGGGCTACGTTCTGATGAAACAAGGGAGACAAAGGAACATCTCCACCAAACTCAAACTGTCTATTTTTGTCAGAATCGCTGAACAGAGAATTTAGGGTTGCCGTCGTTTGTAGCTCTTGTGTCTGACGCTGAATAACACCTTCGCGTGTCTCGTTACCAATTCCGAAAGCAGCTACCTTATAGCGTTTTTTGGCTTCTGGGAAGTTCTGATAAACAGCATCATTGATATCTTCTACTAGAATATCTACAAGTAGTCTAAGACCGCGCTCTTCGCCTTGGACTAGTTCATAGTCACGCGAACCTTGACCCATGCCGGCAGTGTCGCCCAACTGGCCAAAGCCAGCTTCTGTGGGGGAAATCTGAAAGGCTGAACAGAGGGCGCGAATGACTGTTTGCTCGACCTGCATCCACTCCATGTCTTTTGGAGTCTCGGTCGTCTTGATGAGTTCTAGCTCTACTGGGCCGCCGATAACAGGAATGACACTAGAGTTGTCAGTTCTTGTAGCTAGGTTTTGAATCTCCATCTTAAAAGATTCAATATCTTCGTCAGAGATTTTGACTGATGGGTCAGTAGGTCTGACAACAATCATACTCTTGCTGAGCTGACCTTTAACAAACTGATTGCGTAGATAGCTCAACGTGTGCTGATGAATGTAAACCAAGAATAGAGCAAACTCGATTGGTCCCATAGGGTAGCCGTTCAAGTCTAGGAATGATTGGACTTGATAGTAGACTACTTTAAGGTCTTCGTCTGTAAAGAATCCTGTCTGGACGCCGTCTACTTCTTGAACGTAAGCGATTGGTTTGTTGTTGACTGGAATCTTGTTGTACTCTTGAGCGTCTACTTCTGACTGCTGAGCAATATCTGACACTGCGGTCACATGAACCCTAGAGCCAAACTTGACTTGCTTGATAGTCTCAATAGGAGTTGGTCTGAAGGCTACGATGGTGCCATCAGAGTTCAGTAGATTCTGGCGAGCACTACGGCCAAACGTCAACAATGCGCGAGTCTGTGCTTGGAAGTAGTCTTTGAGTGAGCAGTGCTTAAATGTTGGGTCGGCGGCTTCGTAGATTTCGTTTAAGACTTTCTTGTCCGACGTACCACAATGCAAAACCCATTCAAGAATTGCTTTCTTTTCGGCTTCACGGAGTTTGAGTTCGCGTTCAAAAGCTTCTTCGTTTTCAAAGTCTTCGCGGCGAATTTCGTCTAGGTCGAGGACGCGAACACCCTTGTCAAACTTAGACTCAGACTGAGCACCAAAGCTAGAAATCTGCGCTACGCGAGTGTTGATGATTGCCCCAATGTAGGGGTCAATAAGAGAAAGTTCTTTAAGTTCTGCATCAGAGAGACGCTTAGGTTCTTTTGAAAGAGAGTCGCCAACCCCCATGCGAGTATTAAACCTAGAACCAAACTTGACTTTAGATTGTTTGTACTTGCGCTTCTTAAAGTCTTCTTCGGCAATCTTTTGAACATCAGACTTACTGAGCATAGTTCTACCAAGGCGTTGCTTAATGATTCCCGCAACATCATCAATAGAGTTGACGTTAATGTCTTCTGATACGTCGCCTTGAGCTATTTTGACAGTAATTTTTTTATCGTCTGACATGTAAAATTCCTATTATTAACAAGCAGTTCCATTTAACCCTGCTGCACACCACAATCCTTCGACACTCAAGTTGCCGTCAGACGAGTTTCTAACGATAACTTCTGAACAACTGATTGCAGCCGCAAATATAGCTGTATCACCTAACAAAGAAAGGTCAAGAACTTTTTCATCAACTATAAGTTGAATAGCACCCTTTGCTTTAACTGCAAAGTAGTGAATTGTGTTTGAAAATACTTGAAACCCTTCAGTAATCCCAGATACAGTCTCTGGCACAAGAGAAGGCGTTTCGATATCAATATAGTCTGCTGACACAAAGATAACCTTGTAAGACCCTCTACTACCATAGTTAAAGGCAGGAGAACTAATCTTAAGAACGTCTGTAGTTTGAACTCCAGACGAAGAAAAGACTTTGAGTACGTCTAAGTAATCAACTCCGAGGAGGACTGCTATCTCGTTAACAAGAACTCCGGAGTCGTCAACGTCCAAAAAGTTAGAGCCTACTCCTACAATCCTGACAGGAATGCCTTGGTTGCCGGCATTGAAAGGAGAGAGGAGGCCAATGTCGTTGTCTTTTTCCAAAAGGAGAATGTCATTAATTTTGGCGTTAGAGCCAATGGCTCCTGAAAACTGAACGCGAGCAACTGTGTCATTCAAGCGAGTAATGCCTACAGTCGTTGTGCTATTAACTGTTAGTGACCTGCGAACGCGAAAATTAGGGTTAGTCCCATTACCAGTCCAACGGACACGCCAAGTTGTTTCTTGAGTTAGGCTGTTATAAGGCTGAGTAACTTGGAGTTCAGTTGTCGAATCAAGAGAGATAGCCTTGCGCGTAGACGCAACGACTCTTTCTTCTCTGGGGTCAAGAACGACTGAAAATCCTTCTGCAATGTCTAAGGCTAGGCCAGAGACATCAAAAGCCATAGAGGCTGCAGACGTTGATTTAAGCGGATTTTCAACAGAAGAAGCCGCTGTATTTAGAGACAAGGATAGATAGGACATGTTAAAAAACTCCTATAGTCCTGCCTATTTTACCTCGAACCATGGAGAAAGTCAAGCAAAGAATACTCAACAACTGTAAGTCCCTTTTCTTGAGCCAGCTCAATCTCTTTTACCATAGAGGGGGTTTTCATTCCAAACACCCACACTTCATGACACGCGCTCATAAGCATAAGCCCCATGGTGACCGCTTTATCTCTGTCTTTATAATCAGAGAAGTCAAGAACTGATGAGTACATAACTGCCCAACTAACAGGATTTTGACCCATACTAATGATTTTATTAGAAATTTGTTTGAACTGCAGGATAGAGTTTGGGTCACGCCACGGAGCACACACATAGATGTTTTTCATTAACAAACCTTGTTGGTTGAACAGCCAATTTAATTTTATAGTAAATTAGAAATCCACACTAATATGCTGACCAAAAACATAAAAAATTTAATAGTGTAATAACCAACCGTTAAAGCGATTGCCGTTAGGACAAAGTTCATAGCCACCCCCATGATTTCTTATCGGGTGGCTGTCGTTATTTTTTAGTTTTTGCTTTAAGGGCTTTTTCTGCGTCTTCTCGGACGTTGGGGTTTTTGCTTTTAAAGCTGCCCAAATGTCCTATCTCTAGGTGACAATTGTCTTTCCCAGGCTTATCACACAGCGTTATGAGATTGTTAGGGTCTAGCTCTAAGGAGGGATTTACGTGAAATGGCTCAATGTGATGTACTTCTAAAAACTCTGTGCAACCGCAAGCTGCACAAGAGCCATGAGTTTCTAAAAAAGACTTGCGCAATGACGGCCATTTAGACGAACGTCTTGAAAAAAGCTTAGCTTTTCCCTTAACAACATCTTTAGCGTGTTTAAAAAGACTCATAGAGTGCTAGGCCCGAAAGACTCTCCGCTCTCATCTTTTGCTTTATCTGATAGAGCCATGTTCATATCTCCTTGGGTTAGAACTAGGGTACATTTTAACATTAAATACTAAATTTAATTAATTTTTTCTTTGGTTCGGGGGCAGGGCCTTTGGAATCACCTTCGATGAGGTGACCCATGCCTGCTTTTCTGTAAGCATCCATAGTCATATCAGCTAGTTGCGACGGCATGATGGGTACACCCATATCTTTATAGGTATCATACATGGCAGACTCTAGCTCTTTTTGGTATTGCTGTTCGCGGCTCATGGGGGCGGCAGTGCCGATGTGTTTAGAGGCGCTACTAATCTTAATTTCGACTGCGGTGCGGTATTTGTCTAGTGCATACCGACTTGCGTCATTCGTGTGAGTCCAATCATCGTCTTCAAATCGACTTGTATCAAACTCTCCACGGGGGTCTTTCTTGTGCATCCAGTTGGTAAAAGATTCAATAGCATACTCTATCCCGCTGTCGTTTTCTTCTTTACAAAGAATCATGTCTGACTCTTGTCTTTCTACATTCCAAAGCAAAGACTGAATCTGAACTACTCCAGTCTCAATATGAGTCGGTTTCTTGGGCTTAACAGCAAACCCAAAAGGCTGAAAGTAATGAGCAGAACCAGCATCGGCTGTATCAGGGCAAATAATGTCTGGAGGAAACATTAGGCATTCTTTTTCTCTAACTGTTTGTGCCCACTGAGAGTTGGGGTAGCCAGTAGCTGACCGCGCATGAAGCAAAATGGCTCTAGTCTGAGATTGAGAGTACAGATATACAACGACCACTGCGGGGTCGCGAACGCCCCAGTCAATACCAAAACTTACTTCCCATTTATTAGTCACTGCCCAAGCATAAATATCCTGTTTAGTACATTTTCTATTATTCTTCCACTGTTGACCAGTCATCCAAAACCAAGTCTCAGCGGGGCTACGGACGTGATTCATTCTGTTGAACGTAGGGAAAACTAAGCCGCCTGTTTCTGGACGCCAGTTGAGAATCTGAGCAATAATTTTGTTGGCTTCTTTTGTCTCTTTAATGAAGTTACCAATGAAGGCAATAGTTCTTAATGTCTTAGATTTGCCTGTCTGTTTGGGGGCGCGAGCCTGACAGGCAATAAACGCAGGGCATGTCATACATCCTTCATAAGCTAATATTTCTTTGTACTTAACTTTGATTGCTTCTGGTTCTTCTTGGAATAGCTCTTCATCCCATCTGACTTTGAGGTTTTCTGTATGAAGATATGCCTTGAGTCTCTTTTCTCCGTGAGTCTCTGGCAAACATTTCCTCATAAAATCCACAGCCGACCACTTGTCTAGTCTAATATCTGGGTCGTCGCCCTTTTCGGCCTCTTCCATCAGTTCCTGCAAAGGTCCTTGAGAAGTCTTGCGAGAAGACAGCGAGATGGTGATTGGCTCAAAGCCGTGCTCATCTTGCGTGGGGTCGGCAACCATGGCGACTTCTGAGAGAATCTCTCTGGGGGTTAGGTCACATTCGTCTCGAATAATAATAGAAGCGCGGGATGAGTTAGCACCCTCTAGTGTAGCTGCTGTTACAAAAACGTCGGCATCGTCTTTTGCTGTATACGAATTTGGAGGCAAATTAAAGAGTCGTAGCTCTCCCGCTCGGTTTGTTTCAAAATGTTCTTGAAGTTCTGGAATACGGAGGAACTTTTTAAGGTACTTGATTGCTTTGTAAGATTGGTCTTTAATGGCGGCAATCTGTAGACATGACCTTCTAAAATGAATCATTGCCAACCAATGAATCACCGCCGACATAACTGTCTTCATCGAGTTACGAGAGGCTGCCACGACTACACGGTGGGCACCCTTGTTGGTCTTCATTGTGAGGTAAATTTGCCAGACAGCTTCCATGGGATTAGAAGTAGACATTTCGTCTACTGTACAGTCTGGCAAGTCTAACTTAAGGAAAGTCTTAATGAATTGTTGAAGCTCTTCTTTTGTTTCACAAACAGTAAACAAAAGACGTTTACGCATTTCAATGCGCACCCTTTGCTCTTCTGTAATTTCAGGTTCTTTTTTCTTAGCCATAAGTCGTCTTTATAAATCTTTTTTCCTTTGGAGTCAAAATAACTGAATGAGTTTGGTTGTGAGTCACTCCATCAAGTAGGAATGAGTCAGTCACTCCTGTTGCAATAAAAGCCGCTTTTCCGCTAACCATCCTGTCAGTATCGTACTCTTTTTCGTCTGTTTTGTGCATAAAAGCTGCTCGTTCTTTAAGTTCTGGAGTATCTAATACTAATCGACCTAGTATCTTCCCCCCAAGACTCTTAATAGCGGCAGCCGAGACAACACCCTCCGGAGCGCCGCCAATCCCCATCAACATGTCGTACTTGCCCATGCAGACACCAATAGCTGCCAGCACGTCTCCGTCGCTGATAAGTGATATTTTAGCTCCTAGTTGGGTAATTTCTTTAATCAAATCAGCATGTCTCGGCCTATCGAGGACACAGACTGTCATTTCTTCAATTGGCTTTTTAAGATGAGCTGAGACTTCTTTGAGATTTTCTTCGGTTGTTTTGAATAATGATATAGAGGCGTTTTTGGCTTTAGAGCCTACGACAATCTTGTCCATATAGCAGTCAGGTGCGCTCATAAGGCTGTACCATTCTCCTACTGCCATAACAGACAGAGCATTAGGCTTGCCTTTGGCGACTAACTCAGTTCCTTCAAGTGGGTCTACAGCAATATCGTACTTGTCGCCACGGCCTGTGCCAAGTTTTTCTCCAACGTACAACATAGGAGCTTCGTCGAGTTCACCTTCACCTATGACCACAATCCCTCTAAAGTTAATAGAATCAAATTCGGCTCTCATGGCGTCTACAGCAGCCCCATCTGCTGCATTCTTATCCATTTTTCCAATCCACTTAGAACTAGCAATAGCCGCAGCCTCAGTAACCTTTAAAAATTTAAAATAATCCATAAAATTCCTTACTTATCAGAAGGACTCGTATGCTCATCGCAAGCAACATAAAGCCAATGCTTTCCTTTAATTTGTCCTGGCTTAGAACAAACAGAACAAACAAACTGACTCATATCTTCAAACATAGAAATAATTCTCTCGTCTTCTTCTGTAGACGTAGTTGCATATGCCCGAAGAGTTCCAAACTTTTCTTTAATTTGTGTAAAGTGCAGAGGATTTTCTTCTGAAATGGGAACACCAATAGCCTCTCTTGAGGCTAAAAGATGCTCACACATGTCCCAAATTAATGATAACCAACCCTCGTTGACTTCTAAACCACACCTTAAGAGCTGCGGAAACTTGTCTTCAATGTCTTGGTATTGAATTTTCTCTGGTTTCACAAGCCACCTCTCCTGTCTCAGTAATGATTGACTGAGTAACTGTAGAAGCATTTTCTTCTTGTGTCAACGGTAAAGAGCCGCCAGCGCGTAAAAACATAGCTTTAATGAGCTGTGGCCAGCTACGAAAGATGGTCTGGTCTGAGATTAAGTAGCTATTCATGATGTCATCTTCCTCGTCGTAGTGAGAAAAGGGGTCGCCAAGGGCGCAGTGAGCCAGCTCGTGCGCAATCAAAGCTTTAGTTGAAAAAGAGTCTGAGTCCTGCCAGTCAAGAACCTCGACCCAGCGCTTTGAGGAAGATACATAACACTTGCCAATAACAAACTTTTCAGGAAAAGACTCTACAATCCGTATTGACTTGATTTTATTAAAGTTTTCCTTGCACTTGGTAGATGTTCCAAACTTGTCACAATATCCGGCAAATTCCATAACGTGGGGAAGAAGTTTGGCGTCTACTTTATGGGTGTCAATATAAAAGGGTTGGGGGACTTCCACAATCTTTTCTACTTCTGTAGTTCCAAGACCTGTCCCACATCCAACCAACAATATAGCCATAAAGACAAAACGCATAAGTCCCCCTAACTACTCAACCACTTTAAACTCTTTAAGTTTTGTACAAGATGAAGTCTGGCGCAGCATCATAAGTTGCGCAATAGACAGACTCACACATTGTTGCTTAACTAGATGACAAGCTAAAGTAGGCTCACCATCCTCAAAAATAGCCATAGTGTTGCCGCAGATTTGAAATAGGATAATGAGATAAATTAACTTCATTGCTCTTCATCCCCATAGTCTATATCGTCAAACTCTTCGAGAGCTTCATTGATGGCATCATCAATAAGACCAGTTACAACGTAGTCGTCATTCATTCTGTCTGGCTCTTCAATTCCTGTTTTATTGACGCCAGAGCCGCTAAGAATACTTTGAATGATTTTTGCAGCATGGTGGTCGTTGGTATGGATAACCAACAGCTTGCCAAACATCTTGACTGACTGGAATGGGATGCCCATTTGAGTCAGGTAGCTAGAGGCTTGGAGCATGATTTTGTGGTTAGCCATGGCAAGACTCCTTAGTCCTGAAGGATATTAACAAGCAGTCCTGTCCCAAAAAGAACTGCCATGAAAGTAGCAAACATAAGAAACAATTGATACTCAGTCACAAAACCTCCTTAATAAACTTCTAATTCTGCCTTGGCCACATTTGGAAAAGACTCAGCAATGACCATGGGTGTGTAAAAGTCACCCGCATTTACTTTTTCTATTTTGATGCGCTGTCCGTCTTTAAGGTGGACAATAAGATTTGCCCTACCATTGGGCGCACATTTAGCGTTAACTGCCTTTTTGATTTCGCTTGCTAGGTTCTTCATAATCACCTCCATTACAATACTTATCGGCTGTCTAGCGTTAACCTTTAGGGCAGTCAAACACTTTTTTTGAAATTTTTTCTAAAACTTCAAATTTGCCTACATTACTAGATAGTTCTGTATCCCAGCGCCCATCGTCAAGAAGCCATCTGTAGTAATAACGGTCAACGCCGACTTTCTCAACTCTGACTCTATGGCGAGACTTAGTCTCTCCGTTTGGCAAGTCAACAATCATGAGGCAGTCGCCTATCTTATATTTTGGCTGACGCTTAGGTGCTTGAGTGGGGGTGGGTGTTGGCTGCGGAGCAGAATTTGGAACCTGCGGAGATGAAGCGCAACCAACCAATAGCACACATAAAAATAAGTTTTTCATAAAAATACCTAGTTAGAAAAAAATAGAAACATTTCAAACTATTTAACACTGTGGCTTATCGCCCTTCAACATAGCCTCTAAAAACTTGGCCAAATGGACGTTGCTTTCTTCTTTATTGAGTTTACTTCCCATCACAAACAGTACAAGAGTCTCAAGAGTCTTTTGAGCCTGTTCCATTGTTTGGCCATCTTGAACTAATAATGCCCTAACTCTGTCGTAAGCCTTCTGAGCGTCAAGCCATTGAGATTCTGTCATTTTTTGTTCTCCATGGAATGTTATTAATATTCTTTAGAATGCTATTAACGTCCGACCAACTCATTCAGCCACTCGATGACCGTCTGGCCGTAACCATCTTTTATATGCTCATTAGGGGTCTTGTCAAACAAAACATGAGTCGGTGTATCAAGAAACTGGATGGCCTGTTCTTCCGAGTCATGAAGCAAAGTATTTCTCGGTAACTCACAAGTCCCACCTCAAACAAGCATACAACACCTGCTCAACTGGCCAATCATTTTCTATTGACCGCCTATTGGCCATTCTAATGACTTCTATTGACCAACCAACACTAAAATGGTCAATAGATTTCATCTGCACGTCATCTAAACTTCATTTTTGTAAAACTTTGTCCATGAGCTTATTATAGGCTACGAGCGTAGACTATAATAAACCAAATCCTTATTATAGATTATTTACTTAGACCAATAGCCTTGGCAAACTCTTCTAAACTCAACAGGTCACTCTGAAGCGTGCTTAAATTCAGGCTGCAATAAAACAACTCTTGGTAGACAGCCGCCCTGTTGCCTCGGGTCACCGCCTCCCTATGAAGCACCACAGACCTAATAGGATTACCGTCTTCTGTCCAACAAGTCTGCTCGTCGGCAGACTCGCTAAGGCTGTGAACTGTCATGGGAACATCGCACCTGTCTCCATGGACTTTTTTACAGTCGCCCACAAACTCTTGCAAGAAGTTGTCTGCTTTGACTTCGTCTGGAGTTTGCGGAGCGCCACAACCAACCAAAAACACAAATAAACTCAAATACTTAAACATAATCAATCCCCTTTTAATCACAAAAGTCTCCTGCCTCTTCTGAAAAGATTCTAAATTGTGGACCGTGCCAAGCCCATAGCTCATCATGAGCATCTGCTGCGGACCAACGCTCCAATGAGCGCACGTAGGACTCCGCTTCGCCTAGTGTGTCAAACTCAGCCTCAAAGGATTGGTCAATTGTCCAGTTAGGCATGGTCATTGGAGCAACATCAGACTCAATAAGAACTGTGTACATGCAGCACCTCCCGTAGTTGACTTACATAAGTCTTATCGGAGGGTCAACAAAAACCTTTAGGTGTTTTTTTCAACGAGGCTAGTTTCGTATATTAAATCTAAGGTTTCAAAATGCTCTCTTTTTAAGTATTGATAAAATTTGACTTTTTTATGCTTAAGCATTTGTTTAACTTCTCTTTTGTTACCAAAATACATAAGGTATTTCATTTTTTTATTACCTTTTTCAAAGTAATAACCCTCTTTTAAAAAGAGTTCTTTTTGCTCTGAGTATGATATTTTGTGTTTTTTTGAATACTTATGAATAATTTTTGGGTCTACTCTTTTTCCGTCGGGTCTGACAAGGTAGTTTACTTTGCTTGTGAAACCGTAAAAATTCCAATTAGTTGCCTGATATATCGTGCCTATTTCTCCAGCCTCTGGGTCTGAATACGCTATACAAAAAAGATATCCTTTTTCTTCTAATATCTTTTTGCATTTGCCAATTAGATAGCTTCCGCAGTGCTGATGAGCATTACTTGCGCACGCACCCCTAACCAAAACAATTCCTTTGTTTTTATACTCTTCTCCAAATGGCTCTGATAGAGAAGCTGTTCCCGCCGTAAGGCCAAAACATGCAACGCCACATAGTATATTTTTGCAAAAAATTCCTATTGAAAATTTTGTCGTACCCATCGTGCCAAGCCACTCATACTTCAAGATAAAATCTTGAGCCTCTTTAAATGGGATTTCTTTTATCTCTATGTCCCCTAGGGGTATAACTTCATTGGATTCGTATTTTTCTCTTAGTTGCCTCTGAAAGCATTTCTTTTCAAACTTTTTGCCTCGATAGCCAACTTGCCTGTCGGCCATTTTGTAGCCAGTTCTTTTGCTAAAGCATTCTTGTTTTTGTTCTTCTTGAGTTTCGTTGTTCATAAGAATCTCCTGACTACTCAAAAACTCTGCCACACTCGGCTCTTTGAGCGATTAGCGGGTTGTGGCCGCGCTCAGTTAGTGTGGCACGAAGCTTTCTGAGAGCTTGGCACCTGTTTTGACCATGCCCTGCAAACGTCGTACTGTCAATAGTAATAAGACAAATATGAGGGTCATAAACGGTCGCACATGCCATTTCTGCTGGAGACGGCTGTGGCTGTGGGGCAGGAGTAGACTGACAAGCAATCAAAACAAACAAAATTAAATACTTAAACATAAAATTCTCCTAACTATTCTTTACTATCTTCTTCCAATGCTTTTAAAGCTTCAATTCGTTTTTCTGATGTTTCCAGCAGCTCAACTGTTTGAGCATCTGTGACTTGAGTCTGCGTTTGAGATTGGCCGCCATTAAGAGTCAACGTCTGGTTGCTGACATTGACCAAAGGCTGCTTGGCTCCGAGACGCATGAAGGCATCAATCTTATGAACTTCTCCAACAATTCCTAGAAAGTCTTTCATCTCTTTTATGTTCTTAGGAACAAAGCCAGAGTCGCCCGCCGCCATCTCGCCAGCTAAGACTTTTTTCAAGTCATTCTCAATAGCAATCTTAGTCATAGTAAAGATTGTGTCGATAGCCTCTTTACCAAAGACTTCCAAGACGCTGCCATCGGCTTGTTGATTGGCCATCTGCATTCTAAGGCACCAGTTGTACCGAAGCATACTCAATACAATAGTCTCAGGAAGATGACCTGACTGCCTAGCAATCTGAACACAAGTTCTGCCCATCGCGTACACGCCAAACAAGGCGGCTTCTTGAGAAGGACTAACAACCAACGTCTTTTGGGCAGCGAGCGCTCTCTCAGCAATGTTGCGCTCTTCGTCGTTTAGCCAAGCATAATCACGCTCGTATGACTCTTGTAGTTCTTTCAAGAGTTTCTGCTGAGCTAGTTGTTGTTCGGTCACCTTGGCCATAATCTCACATCGAATAAGCCGGATTGATTTCCGGTAGTTGAGGCAATGTTCTCACAAACTCAATGTCTGCGTCAACTCCGGTAGTCCTTTGAAGTAGCACTTTGAACTCATCTGAAGATGCCCTGTGCTTGCCGACTCTCTTGAGCTTGATGTGGCGGAGCCAAAGCCAACTCAACAAACCAAAGTTTTCCCACTTTCCTTCGAGCAAGTCTCTGTTGACAGGACATAATAATACTTTAAAGTCGTCTCCGTTCTTTTGAACAACGACTATAGCATCATCTGCGTCAAACCATAATGATGTGCCGACTCGCAACTTGTAGATTTGATTTTGAGTAAGGTCTACGCCGAGAGTTTCTCGGCGAATAATTGATGCAAGTGTCTTTTGTCTAATTTTTTTATTTAAGTCAATAACATTGTTCATAAAAATAACTCCTTACATAAGTTCCCAGTCTCCGGCTGCATTTGCAACAAGCACGAAAGCCGCTCCATCTGACTGAATTACAAAAGAAGACTGACCGTCTACCGTATTTCCGCCGCTAGGTGTAAGAGTAATCGTATTGGTATAAGAATTGTTTGACTTATCTTTTACGATTACTGTATGACCATCCCCGACTGCGCTAATTACCGGTAAAGTAATCGTAGCAGCTGCGGAAGAGGTGTCAACAGAAAGAATGTGATCTGTGGATAAAACAGAATAAGTTCCTGAAACATTTGCTCTTTTTACAGACTGAGCACCCTCAATACGAATAACGCTATTGGCCTGACCAATTTTGATTGCGTTTGCGTTTTCAAATAGACGAGCAGGAGTTACAGTTGTTGTCACGTCGACTTCAGTGTCATGAATCCAAACATTTTCTACCTGGAGTCTTTGTGGAGTAGCTCGGCCTTTAGCCCCCACGACGGTTCCGTCAAAGAAAACAACATATGAGGCCGAGCCGATAGTTATTTGCTTGGCAAGCATAAATACTTGACGGTTGTCATAGTTTCTTAAAGGAGAGTCCGTAGCATCTCTGACTTGATAGACGTTTGTTGTTGTAACGTCTGTTACATCACCGGCGGCCAAAGAATACGGAGCGGCAGAATACAAATCTGAAATCTTTACCCAAAGCTCTTGATTCGCATTTAAGGTAATAGCGGTGTTTAGTTCATAAGAAAAAATCGTCGGATTTTGAGTAGAATCAGAATTAACCCTGTTGTTTGTTTTTCGTTTATAAAAAGTTAAAACCAATCCATCTGCAGGAACAGACATATCCGGATTTGGAGCGAATCCGAGAGTGTTTAGTTTGTAGGCAACGTCCGGATGTAGCGCCAAAATAGGCTCTACTCCAAAATCATTTTGACTTTCGTCTGTAGCTCCGGGATCAACAATTTCTATTTCTTCCCCTTGAGAAAGATTGCCATAATCCCTAAAATAAAAACTAGAACCAGTTCTTCTTCCAAGCCAATACCAATCTACATCATTGGGTGGAACATCGCCCGAGCCGCGAACATATAAATCAATATTAGAATACCTAGATCTAAAATACCTGTATTGCTCGGTAGATTGTGAATTGATAGTTCGGTCGACTTCTACGGCTCTGACGGAAAGACCCGCTACAGAGCCTTCTGCGGTTACAACCGTCAAACCGTCATACAATTTTGTAACTCTGTAATACGCAAGAATCCCTTCGGATTCTTTTTTAATATAGTCGCCAATCGCAACGCCAATAAACAATCCATTTCCTTCAACGGATTTTTCAGCATCCAGTCCGCCGCCAGGGGAAACGGTTGGGCGCCACAAAACGGGCGTTTCTGTCAATCGAACATTTCTCTGTAAAGCCAAATAAAGAGCATCGCCCTCGTCGATTTCTGGCGACATGAAATTAACATTATCATAAATGCGATTAGAGGAGTAGGTTCCGCCGAGCTGCCACTTAAGAGTGTATCCATAGTTGGCCTGCCACTGAATTGTAGATGTACCGTCGCTGTGTAGTTTGTTTCCCAAAGCCCCCGTCGTAGAGCCCCAAAAAACAGTGGCCGAAGGAATAGCCAAAATAGAATGACCAGCGGTAGAATCAAGAAACAAAGACAAAAGAGATAAATTTAAAGGAAAACCAACGGAACTTGCAGCATCTTGATACCAAGTCGGAGTACCCTTAATTTCACGCAAAACCGACATGGTTGCGTTCAGCCAATCTTTAAAAGTCTTTAAACCCTTATCGTTGAGTACGGTCCCGTCGGTTGTGTTTGAGTAGTAAATCGAGGCGGGATCTGTGGATGCCAGCCGAGAAGCGATATCCGATTTTTGAGGCGACTCCTGTCTCGAAGTCGAGTCCCAAGGAAAAGAATATGAAGGATTAGGAACAGAACCCCCTGATCCTAGCCTAAAAAACAACTCTCTTGAATCTACAACCTCGGTAACGTCGGAAGCGCCTGTCTTAATTTTTGCAATTTTAATAGAGTTTGGCGTAAACCCGCCAAATCTTTGAACTAATTTTGGAATTATAATTTTCTGAGCGTCAACGGTTTCTACATATTCTGATCCCGCTGCAGAATCGGGCGTAATTGCCAAAGAATCCCAAAAACCCTTTGAAACTGAGCCGCTAGTCGAGGTTTCTAAAACAAGTTCTAAAAATATTTCTGAGTTAGACTGAAGAGAAATAGAAAGGTTTGAGTCCCCCGGAAGACCTTTATAAAAAGGTGCAATTGAATTGCCGGGACAAAAAACTAAACAATCCGAAACCTTTACGCTTACCGTCAGGCCAGCCCATTCAGTTATTTCCAATCCACTGACAACGAACGAAGAGCCGCCGGTGAGAGACATAAGCAAATTGCGGATGTCGTTGACAACATATGAATCAATTGCTAACAAATCAGGAAGATCAATGCGTTGACCACCCAACCAATTGACTCTTGACTGAACTGACATTTTAGCTCCTCTTGCTTAATACAGCGATTTTACTACTTGTATGGCTCAATACTTTCGTCAGCAAACCGCAGCTCTGGGTACAATACATCGTCTGTAACAAAAACTCCAGCGGAAATTATTTTTTTAATAATTTCAAAAAAACTATCTCGGGCTTTTGAGGTTCCTGTTAAAAATGGCTGAAACATCAATCCATTAGGGGCTGGCATAAGTGGCTCTAATCTTTTTACCTGCCTAACTGTAGCTCCCTTTGAGTGAGTTTTTTTAAAAACATACGCTGGGTCAATAACAATTTGGCCTCCCGAAAGAGTTATGTACGGTACCGGCCCCTCTTGGAGCGAGGTTCCGTACTCAAATACCACATACCCTCCGTTTTGGCTAAATTCCAAAGCAGAATCAACAGTTACAAGGACTCCGCTTTCGCCTCTTAAAATCGCTATCTCCGCAGCAGCGCCTGTGGCACTGGGAAGATACCTAGTTACTAATCCTTGCGGATCGTACAAATAAGAACCCAAATATAATGGACTAGTTGGCTTAATGTAATCAGCAGCCGTCATTGTTAAATTATTCATAAAAACTTCTTGATTGCGTGCCGATGTTTTGTCAAAATAATAAGAAGAGGTGTCTTCCCCCCACGCGACTTGGGTTGTCCTTACTCTTACATTTGAAGCAATTGTTTCGTTTGGCAACACAGACCAATCTTCAAGTGTTTCAAAATCGACGCTGGTACTTCCTACGCTGAGCGTCTTAAAGCACCTAGCTTTTAGTTTTTGCCAAGTGTAGGGATTAAAAATATTTGCGGTGCCATCTTCGTAAAATTCAAAAAATTTACCGACTACATTTATTTTAGACAAATTAAGAGTCGTCGTTGAGGAAAACTGCAGACGATATTTTTTATTACCAAGGGAATACAAAACCGCAGAACTAGCAGAAGGTGTGCCAATATTTTTTTGATTGATTTTAAAAGATATTTTTGTATCCGACAAAACCCTATCTACCACCCAAGACCCATTAACATCTATATTGCTTTCCAAATTAATCGCAGCAGAATTGATAATAATTTCTGACCCTGAAAATAATCCATGACGATAATTAAAATCCATCTCCACGACATCCGAATTGATATCACAAAAGAATGGGTTATTTTTTCCAATTAAGGTAGGGGTTGTGTAAGGCAAAACATTATATTCGTCTGAGTTTTCTAAAGTGATAATTCCGTTGGAGGGATTAGTATTTAGAATCTTAAACCTTTTTTGTGCATAATTTGCAGCAAAAGTATCAGATTCTAAAACAAAACTTGCGCCCTGTGTGGGTAATTGCACATTTGGAGAGCTTTCTATTCTTACAGTATTTCTGGTAAAGTCCGCTACTGTGTACTTAGCCCCATAAGCGTGCCAAGCACCCTGCAAAAAACGTTTTACGATTGGAGGAACTGCCGGAACGGTAACGCTTAACTCATCGTCTGTCATTTCTGTTATATAAGAAAATGTCTCTTGATCGTAAACCCTGTGTGGTATATTTTCGGTAAAAATAATGTCTCTTTGGGAAAGCTGTACTACTTCTCCAATATTTCCGGTAGGTAACCTTAAATATTTATTTCTAATTTTAAAGTAATCGTAACCCACATCAATAATTTCATAAGTGCCGTTTAAAACAGAATAATTTCCTTGTATTAGATAAACTAATACAGTTACCAGGTTACCATAATTATCAATCACATCATTTCCGAAGATATCTTGCACCGGTATTTGTGCAGCTCCGGAAGTTCCTACATCAAACTGACCCCTTATTGTCACAATGTCGCCAATTTTTGCTAAATGAATAGACGGTGGCGGCCCGTCTAAATATGTGAAGGTTACTATGTCGGAATATTCAGCAACCTTAGAAACAAGCCAACGTGTTTGAAAAGAGTTTGTCGTTGGGATAATGTTTGGAAAAAGTAATAAATTTTGAAGGGTTCCGCCAATTACTTGAATAATTTCATTTAGACCAGAGCCATTCGGTGTAAGTCGAATTTTGTTTTTCTCGACGATTCTGTCGTAAAAAACGGTTGCAATATAATGATATTGAACGGAATTTATATAAGTTGCTAACTCCGAAGCGGATACGTTTTTAATATCAGAAAACATTGACTTATCGACAGTCAAACAGTGTTCAGCGTCTCTTGTTTTTACAATCAAATCATCTTTTTCTTTTAATCTGTATGGCTCAGCCTGAGCAGAAATAACACTTGGCCTGGTTAAAGTCTGAGAAAAATAAATTTCTAAAACGCGCAACAAAATTTCCAAAGATGTCTTTGGTTGATTGATCATTAATGGGGCAAGTGGTTTAAGTCCCTCGATATTTAAACCAGCGTCTCTTGGCAAATAAAAACCACTTCGAGCTGCGAGCTTAAAAACATACTCAGCGTCTGCGGTTGTAAAGAAAAATTGATTTTGCGCATATTCCGTGTATTTTTCAAGCTGATCAACTATGTCATCAACGCCATCGAGCAAGGCGTTTATTTTTGGCGCCTGTTCTTTATTTGGCTTTGCAACTAACGGTAAATACTGACGAACATTTGACATTTTATTGCCCAACGCTAATGTTAGATGCCGAATCTATCACCACTGCCTTTTCATTATCCGCAACCGGAATACGCCCGTCAACTGCAAAGGGGAGAGTTTCGATAATTTCTACAGAAACAACACCGGGAATGTCTTGAACCAATCCTATAAGCTCGGACAAAATTACAGATTGACCGATCCCCAATCCGCCAATAAAAGATACTACGGCAGAGCGAACGACGGCTGCGATTGTGTTAATCGAAATACCATCACGAGCGCGAACTCGGAAAGAAACTGAAACTGAACGAGGAATTGGAGGCAATACCGATACATCGGTTCCCGTAGACTTAACACCGGGATATCTGCTAATTGAAGTAGGAACGCCATCTACAGTTCTTTGAGCCTCTCGAATAAGGCCACCAAAAATTTTATATCCGTCGATACCGGTTTTAGGTACAGTTTCGTATCCTAGTTTATGAACGCATTCAATTTCTGATCCCAGGTAATTTGAAATTTTTTGATAAGATTTAGCTGGAGTCAGATAGGCTTGAGCGTTTTCTGCATTTTTAGGATCAATTGCCCATCCCTGAACAAGCCTAAAAGCAGAAAATGGTTCTTTTTCCAAAAACCCAATATTCTCTTCATTCGCGGCCGCAATAGTAACAAGTTGTGCTGCGGCGGGAGCCCCGGCTGGCATATCAAATTCAATATACGGACAGATACTAGCCGAAGGGCCATAAAAACCAATCTCTGTTACTGTCCAAATCCCTACGAGCGCTTGCGGGAACCAATTACTTGTACCTTCAGCAGCCGAAGCAATTGATATCTTACATCCGGGCAAAACAGACTCAGCATCCACAATACGAACTACGCGAGGGTCAATTGTATAATCAGCCGAATCATTATCGACAATTTGCAATTCTTTGCCCCACCAATTTTTACCTACATTGACTGAGCGTGTGACACTATCCTGAACAACGTCTTGAATCGGAAGAACTGAGTTATAAAGAATAGCCGTATTTTTTCCGTCGTGCGCTACAAGCTGGTACTGACCATCAACTCCTTGACCAAATCCATTTAAAAACACATAATCGTCGGTATTTACACCGCACTCTGCGAGTAGCATTGTGTCGTTTAAGCGATCTGGAGGCGTTGTGCCGTCGGAGGTGTTAGAAAGAATCAGGGCGGAAAACCCATCTGACAGTTTTTTTACGATTCCGTATGAGCAAACACCCGAAATAGACTCTGCATGGGTTCCCTGAGTTGCCACATTTCCAAGAACCTCGACCCCTTGTGAGCCCGCCTTATGCTGTGTCTTGATGTTTTTTTCTGTATAAACAGTAGGAACAAAAACAAGATCTGTCGATGCGGCAAGGGTAAGTGTGTGATTTTGAGTCAAATTTGGAGCAATGACGCAACAGCTTGTTGAGTCATTGACCTGAACTACTGGATAGCCCACATAACCTGTTAGACCATAGGGGTTATCATAAAGGCTGCTGTTCATAACTAGACCGCTATCAAGAGCGGGGCAGTTTACTTCGGCAGGAAATCCCGCCGAACGAATATAAAGCATATCGCCAATTCGAGCCGAAAGCGTTCCCGCTGAGCAAGTAATAGTCGCTAAGCCTACAGAGGGAGTATTGTACGTAATATTAATTTCTGTACCTGAAGCTAATGGCTCAGTGTCGGTCACCGAAATGCTACCAATTGTAGCTGACTGCCCGTGTCTCAAGAAATACAATCGCCCACGTGTTGAACTGGCCTGCTCATAAACAATATTTGTTCCTGTTCTGAACCAAGTCTTTTCGTTTGCAGTATTGGCCGGAGTTAAGTTTGCAAGAGGGGAGGCAACCCTAAATGGCCTTAATAATTCAGAAACAAGCGCATTCTTTACTTTTACGATTGAGCCTCTTGGTAGCTGTTTTGTTTGCGATACCAACAGGGGAAAGTAAACCGAACCATTCTCAGCTGAGGCGGCCTCAAGTGTGACTGTTTTATAATTATTTGCAAGTGTATCTTTTGGATACACAGATCCTTTTGTTCCTCGAAGCTTTGAAGAAATTTGAACTTTTGCAGCGCCTTCGGCTCGAACAATATCAGCCTGAATTGGCAACGAAGAAGCTGGCGCAAAATTTGCCCATCTACTAAAAGTAGCCGCATTTGTTGGAAGAAGATAAACCTCTTCGCCCACCGAAGAATATGCCGTACCCAAAATAGCATTTCCGCTAGGGAACATTGCATCATTTGACTGGACAACCGACTTAATTGCATTTCCAAGCAAATCATAATCATAAATCGAACAACCTTCTGAACGATTTGCCCAAAAAGCATGGAATGACAATGCTGAGCTTGAGCTATCAACGGTACCAGGCAAGGCGTTTGGGTTTGTGTAATTAATATACGTAGCCCGAGGGATCTGAGCACCTCCCGGCATAAGAGCGTTGGTGGTTTCTAATCCCAAAATAGCTGCAGTAACGACTGGTGTTTCTGGCAAATAGGCGTTAATTGCATCTGCCAGATCTTTGAGTGTTTTTGCCTCGACGGGAAAAGACTGAAGCTGATAGTTGGCAGCATTGAAAATAGTATTAACTGCTGTAGCCGAAGATAGGCCAACGTAATTAGGAACACGGATTGTTAATTCCGCTGCAGTCGGCTTATCAACAATTGGCCAAACCCCAATTGGCATGGAAACAGTGGATTGTGTTCCGTTGACCTGTAATAAATTGTTGACTAAATACAAACCATCAAAAACACCATTTGTCTCATCTGCCCCATCTGACGTATAAATTGTATTGGAGACGGTTACTCCACCGGAGAAGAAAGAAGGGCCAAACGGAGCTAAATACTGGTCTCCGCTTGAGACCTCTACTTTAATTATGTTGGCATTAAAACCAGACGAGCCATTAAGCAAATTCTCTAAGTCGGTTAACAAAAGGCGAGAGCCTCTTAAATTAACTTCGATTATTTTTTGAGCAGTATTGATAGTTACAATTGGTGTACCCGTGCCAGTGCTTATACATTTAAATGACCATGAATTGCCCGCAGCTCCGCGTAAGCGCGGACTGTAGTCCACCTGATTGAAGGAAATGGTAAAATATGGATTTGAAATTTTTGCCGAAACTTCTGGTATGTAGCCATATGTATTTGGAATCTTCACGAGCGATAAGACACTTCCCACGACTGTTTCGGTTACTGTTTCTAAATATGTACTGACACTTAACGCGGCGGCTAGCTGAGCGCTAGTGGGGGCAGAACCTCTTAAATCAAGAATTACTTTTTTAGTTGACTGAGCGATCATTTGAACTAATTCTGCCGTTGTGCCCAGTTTACCGCTATCTTGAATAACGAGTTCGATGCTATTTCCTAGCACTCCCGGATAATTTGCAGAACGTGCCCCAAAAGAAAAGCCAAAAGAAGGACTAAGTGATTCAAATTTAGCAACTGCAGTAATTGATGGCTGAAATGTTGACAAAGTAATGTCTGTAAGATTGTTAGATGTAGACGAATTAGTCACTTTATAAGTGCCGGAATTAAAAATTGTAGAGGGAATGGCCGCTTGAGACGCCATCTCTGCAACAACTACAGTCTGAACCTCTTCATTTTCGTACACATTTGAGTGACTAATTGTAATTTCACCCTTTGATGGAGACTGGGGATAAAGAACATTTAGTTTAACTCTATTGGCGCCGCCAAAAGAAGTAGAGCGAATAGCCAGTGCCGGCTCATTCGAGCCCATACCCGCGCTATTTAACTTATAAACACCGACTGACTTACCAACTACTTTAAAATCGTTAAAATCAAAATCTCTAAATGGGCTTGTAACGTCAAAAAACTCTTTATCAAAATCTTCTGGATCTTTTAAAGTAAATTGAAATTTTTGACCTTTTCCAGAAATCGCAATCTGCTGCTCATCTGAAATAATAGCTTTTTTGTATAAAGGCAAAGTAATTGTTTTGTTGGCTGAATCTAAATCCATCTCAACAACGAATTTATCAAAGGGGGTAATGGATAAATCTTGCAACCTAAGGGAAATATTAGAATATCTGTCCAGGGTTTCCGAGGTAACATTCACCGAGCCAATTGGCTTAATTGCGCTATCTGTTCTTAAAAAACCTTCAAATGGTGCAATTGTTTCTGTGTTGTAAACGCGCCCTGTCCATCCTGACAGCTTTCCTGTGACCCAAGTTTCCTGAAATCCAACTGGATAGGTACTAACAATGGAGGCAGCCTGAGCAATTGGGTTGGTTGTTGTTTGTGTTACTTCTGTATAGTTTGGAGCAACTTTTAAATAATCACGAGCCGCATATCCGGCTGCGGGATCGGAAGGCAAAACTGTTTCTGCTACAACGGGGAAACCACCATCCAAATACACGGAGGAGGACGATCCAACGTGAGATTGCAAAGCAGATCCAGCTGACGAGGTGAATAGATTGTTCGCTTTTCCAAAAGTTGCAATAATTGAAATCTGTCCGTCTGTGTAAGTATTTGTTCTTAAAAAGAAATACTGTCCGGAGCTTCTTTCCGCAACGCCGCCGACAATTTGTTCGTTAATTTGATTCGCCACCTCCTCTACTATTGCCGCTGCCGTTGGAACTAGCGATACAACTTGCGGGACAACGGTGGAAGAGAATAACTTAAATGTTGGCGCACCCAAATATGAAGTGTCGTACCTATCTCCAAGAATAAAAGCAGCCGCTGCCTGATAGGAAGACACCTCTACGACGATTGTGTCAGAGTTTGCAGGAACCGTGCCGCGCACAATTTTTTTAATTTTATAAAAACCTATGGCTTCGTCGGAAAAAGAAGAAAATCCAGAAATTGGAGTAGTTTCAGTTTCCTTAACTGCCGCTAAGTAGATATAGTCATTAATTTCGGCATTGATAAAAAGTCCATTTCCTAAATAATCTTGAAGAGATACGGTCAAACCACTTGAATCAATTTCTGTAACTTCGATTAAGCCGTTCGTAATGCTTCCCGTTGTTTTAACCTGTACGTCACCGTCCAAAGCAACAATAAACTTAGACTGACCAAATCCAGGATAGTCATTTGATAAATCATACAGACCAGTAGATGTGGTCGTAGACTTAACAAATGCACGAGTATTAACCGAAGCTATCTCAATAATATCTCCGGCCTGCAATCGCGAAATAAAGCGAATATCTCCGGTATATCTATTAAAGGTATAATCCTTTGAGGCGCCTACCGATGTTCTTTCTTCTGGCTCTGTAGAAAAAATAGAAGCTGGCCCAATCCAACCGCCGGCGCTGATTGTGATTTCACTGGAGGAATTATTTTCTTTATTTGAACTAATAATAAATCTATTATCTTGAAAGATTACGGTAACGCCGGGAATTTTCGCTTGCAAAACCTCTCGCCAGTTTTCGGCAGTTGCTGCAGTCATAGCAACGCCAAAACGCGACAAAAAGTCTGTATTGGTAATATCAGCAACGGCCACAGCTACGCCGTCAACGATTACCTGTAGTCCTGTATAAGAAGCTCCGGTAATAGACCAATTTGAAAAAGGATTGGATGAAATTGTTGCTGTTTTTCCCTTGAAGGATTGCAAAATTCCGTTTTTATACAAATAAATAGGCCGCTGAGTTACGGTTGGGAAACCCAATACGCTTTGCAATTCGCCCGGAATTACACGTATCTCTTCCGCAGTATTTGTTCTGTCTATCGCAACGATTTTTGTACCATTTTCAGTAACGCGAAAATCAAGAATACCTTCAGCGTCTGAATTTAAATCACGAACAATTTCGTAAGCTGTAGCTGCAGTCAAATCTTTGTAATTTGAAGGGGCGATTGTGTATACGTAGGGAATATTATCAATAAGAAACGTAATGGACATGCCCGCCTGTAGCACATACGGAGCCTGCTGTGCGCCCGCTACAACGGCGGGAGTCACCGGAGCTTGAGCAGTTCTAAAACTTTGCTCTAATCCAGATGCCTTTGCTAGCAATAGTTCATAGTCCTGGCCAAGAAAAACGGGTTCAAGTAGAGATCCGTCGTCAACGTAAACCGTTGTTGGTTCGCCTTTTTCTAAAGGGCGAATAACAGACGCTGAAACAACTTTTTTCTTGGTGTCGGCATCTACAACTGTCAAGAGTGCGGAATTAATCGCCCCAACAGTTCCACGAGCAAGTGTATTTGGATAATCTTTAATTCGCTGACGAAGAGAGGCGTCTGATTCTGTATCAAAACCATTAACGAATGGCTGCTTATTGATAACAGTGGCGCCAACAAAAGGTTTTGCGGAAAATTCTGTAACAGCACCTGAAGCAACATTCCCCGTAACGCCAAACTGAGAGCAAGTTACGGAAACAGTAACAGAATCCTCTCCGTCTGGCAAAATGACTGCCGCATCTACCGTAAGCTGAATAGCAGGAGACTCTGCGGACGCTGGCACCTGTACAACGGTAGAGGCGTTGATAGTTCTATCTCCTCCCTGCGCCAACACAATTTCGTCGGTATAGGGATGATCTTTTGTAAGAGGGTCAGCAAGATTAATAATCCAATACGTTCCGGTTGAAGAAATACTCGTATATAAAATAGGTCCTTCAAACGAATCAACCGTATTGCGACCAAGATAAACTTTTCCATTAACCGGAGCGGCTGCAAACATTTCTGAGGCATCTTGAACATAAAGAACTGTTGAGCCTGCATACGGAGCGGGTCTGCCGGCATAAGCGCGAGTTGATATTTTTTTAAACTCAGAACCAATCGTTACGGTACCGGTAGCCTGAATAGCCGCTTGACGACCCACTCCGCCCTGACCATTTGGAATTTTAAGAGACTCGGCCAAATCATCGAGTCTTTCGCCAACAAGATTATCAACTTCAGTAACTTCAAGCACTTTTAGCACGGATAGCTGCGCCTGATAAACCTGTTGAGCGACAGCTTCCATTAATGTAACAAGAGCGCCGCCTGTTTGAAAGTCAGTAATATCAGTATTATTCTTGATTCTTCTGACCCAAGTGCCCAGCAATTGCTCCTTGGATTTAATAGTAACTGTCACGCGCCCAACTCCTCAATAAGATTCAGGTGACTTTATTTTAAGATGGACTGTGTTATTTTTCAAGAAGAATTTACGTTGAAACAAAGCTTAACGGAATTATGACATTAGAGCCATCTACGGTCACAATCATATTGATTGAGATAGATGTTTCCGTAACTGTTAAGTCTTGAACAACAACGTCTGAATACCTGCCGTCAGATAATATAACTTCTTGTAATATCTCAGAAAAAGCTGCCGCCAGCTCAACATTGCCGTAAAAACGCTCGCCAATTGAATTAGCAAACGGTATTCCGTAGTCCGGGTGAAACGGTAACTCACCGATATTTGTAGACATTAGGGAATGAATTGCCTGACGAACGGCGGGCATTCCATAAATAATGTCAAAATCACCGTTTTTGCCAATCTGAATCTCGCCTGTTTTCTCATCTCGACGAGCATCTACGCCAAAGTCTAGCAATGCCCTATCGAGCCTTTTCAGAACATCGAGAGACGGCTGCTTTCCTTCAATTAAGGCTGATTCTGCGTCTACGGGGATAAGAAGGAGGGAGTCTTCGTTTGCTGTCTGTGGTTTATAGATTTTGACATATGCTTTTTCCGAAATCTTCAGCTTAGACAGATTGGCTGCACCGGACAAAGAAAGAATCATCGTGCCATCATCAAACTTAACGATCTTTAAAACAGACCGAGTTTCTTCTCTTACGGTATACGAACCAATCTTAATTTTTGTTCCAACTTTTACTTCATTTGCTCGATTAGTGGAAATCTTTACAGAAGCGAGCGTACCTGGCCCCAAAAGATATTCTTTTGTTCCCGTTTTGTCGACATATGGTGGTTGAAGGTTATTGAGCGTTGCAATCTCAAACCAAAAATCTTTTGACCCCATAAACTGCTCAGCCATATACTCTAAGGATTCCACAAAAGGGAGCGAGACGGCTGTCGTATACGACTGATTAAAGACAACTTGAGAGTCAGCGTCTGTGTTTTTATTAGCAACGGCCAAAAGGTTAGGTTGCTTAACGGTTTGCTGCTGAAGATAATAAATAATCCCATCAATTTCGTCGGCTAAATCAAAAATATCGCCAATCTGCTCCAACTCTTGAGGAGAGTATCCCCTTTGAGCCGATGTAATAGGAAAGCCTTGTACAGCGGCTCCATCATTGTCACCAAGACCAACGATTTGTGCGGCTGTTGCGGCACTGCTGCGTAAAAAATATGCCATATTTTTAAAGTCTGAAACAGAAAGATTAGCTAGTCGTTTTTGCTCCTCTTTAAGCACTAAGGACTCAGAGGGAGTAAGAGAAATGTCAGATAAGGAAATATAAGATAATATAGGCTTATATTTAATAAATTTGTTTAAATTAATAAACGGGTTGGTGCTAGTTGTAGGAAATAATTTTTGCGTAACAATTTCGTTATTTAAATCCTTAAGAAGATTAATAAAAAAATCAGACTTAGGAAGACTTTTATTAAATTCTGGTTTTAGTTTATTTTCCCAGTTTTGAACAAACCAATCCCACCTATTAATTGCGATAGTCTGAACATTGGCTAAAGCAAACGGAGCATTTTTGGATACTTGAGCATATCCAAGATAGTCGGTCATTACTTGATCCAAATACGTGTAAAACATTGAAAACCTTAAATAATTGGTGGTTTAGATGAAATTAGTCCGACGTAGCCGCCAACGCTTTGAGCGCCTTCGAGTTTTCTTTGAAGAGCTTTCGCTCTTTGCAGCGAGCCGCTTAAGGTAAACGAACTAACGCTTCCAAGGTCACCATCTGCTCCAAATCTATCTACAGCGACTCTGGCCGTTCCGCCAACTTGGTTAAGGTCAAAACCTTGCAGCACAATGTTGTATTTGTACAAATAAGGCTGATTTGCGTTTTTCTGAAATGCAAAATTCTTTATGATGACTTGCCATTGCATATTATCTTTTTGTGATTCAAAATAAAGACTTACGTTTTCTGTATCATTTTCTTTAAGATGCGAATATGCGTTCAAAAAAGAATGAAGAAGATGAATCTCAACATAGCCATTAGTTGCGTTTGGCTTAAGAGTTTGAAAGCGAGAAAAGTCAAGTCCGACAGCGCTGGCGAGTCTTGAGCCTGTACTCTCTTCCGGAATAGCATTTCGGACGGCAGACGTGTTGTATCTTTGGGCTGTTGAGGCCAATCCTTCCAACAAACCAAAAGCAGCACCCTCAGCTCCTTGTCCCCAAGCACCCTTAACGGCATCTACTGCATTGACGGCTTTGTTAAAAGTATTTGCAAGTAGGCCACCCTTTAAGACTGTTCTAAAGTTGCTTTCACCGGACGCAGGTTTATCCAAAATATCTTTATCTTCGGTGTAAGGACGACTAATTCCAATTCCGGTTGTTCCTGACAAAGCAATTTGCCAAAAGACTGTTTTAGATGTTTCTTCAACAACTCCGCCAAGAGTGGGGATAAGCTGAGAAGCCGACACCATTTGATAGCTTAAAGCTTCTGGCGGAATAGGAAGCGAATAATAAGTGGGCTTACCTTTAATAATCATTTTGAATCTATAAGGATAGGTTTTATACCAATCTTCAGCTGTAACAGTATAAAAGCCACTTTTGTCTGGATAGGCAGATTTAAGTAACTTGCCAACTGAATTGGGGTCGTCTTTTGGCTTAGCGCCTAGTTTGCTTTTTAGCTTATCAACGCCTTGTTTTATTAATGACTTTAAGTTCATCTTTACTCCCCATATCTATTTTAAGAGACATGGTTCATTCTACCTTGCCTTTAATTTTGGCAAGGCTTGTCTTTGTTTCTACGATTGCTGAGATGAGATTAGGGTCCATGGCTCCTGGGCCTACCGCGGTCTGTACTAGCTGAGGTGCAGCTTTCTGAAGTGCCTCTAACAATTTATCAATTAAATCAAGTAATTCCGTCGAAGACGTACCCAAAGCCACCTTGGGAGCCTTGACAATAACCTGTTTAGAAGCTTCGACTTTGATGGTGCCCTTTTGGTCTATAGAGACTTTTTCTTTGTCTGAGGTCAGTTCAATTTTTTTATTAGTTGAGTCAACTTTAATAGACTGTTTATTGGCGTCAACAAACACAAAACTAGAGTCGTCTTTAAATATTAGAGTTGAGACTTTTTTCTCATCAATTTTAGGCACATCTTTTGGGCTACTTGTAATTTTGGGAGCACCTGTATGAGTAATCGTGAGCTGACCCTTGGTGTCAATATCAAAAATCATACCAAGATACTGAAACCTCATCTGAGGCTTCTTCTCTTCTGGTTCCGGAAGCTCAATAAGGTCTATAACTCTGTTGTATCCACCAATAATTACACCACGTCGCATATCATTATTAATGAAGGCGACAATAACTCTCTCGCCAACGCCGAAGGGTGTTTTGTCGTCTACGGCATAAGATTTACCATCTACGACGGTTGGTCTTCTGTATACCTTAAGACCGTCTGCAATGCCACCAATAGCTGTTGACGATATAACACTTGAGACAAAAGTGCTTGCACCATTTGTTATCTCAATTCTAACAAGATACTTTAATATAGTATCTGTATCGGAAGTCGGCTCCTGAACAGCGACTATCTCACCTACAGAAATAGATGGAGTGTAAGGTATATTACTCATGAAAACGGCACTTTCGGTATTTTAGGTACTTTTAATTTTGACATTAAATTGTCTAACTCTGGAACCTTTCCTTTAAATTCAGGAAACTTAAATGTTTCTTTAATATCCTGATCAGCAAGTTCTGGGTCAAACAAGTCTGTAAAACCTGCCGGGCCAATTAGAGTCAGTTCTCCATCGTCTTTTACCTTGCACAAGTAAGACAACTGAACACTTGTTGATGTTGAGGCCGTTCCGTCCATAGCAATACTAAAACTCCAGCGAACTGACTCCACATGGCCGCACAAAACATTCTCGCCCATCGGAAAAGACATATTACAACCAACCATAATTGGCAAGTCATTATCTTTCATGGCTAACTGAGCATTACCAAATCGGTAACTCAATGCGTGCCAGTAATACATTAGTTTTTTGGTATCCTCAAACCAAGGAGTGTAAACAACGTCCTGTCCCGCTTCTTTTATTTTTGAAATTGGAGCACTATAGACAGTATTCCAATAGTGTTCAATAGTTCCAAATCTATCAATAGCGCCTTCGTCTACAATACGATGAGCTGCATTTGTATAAGCAATTACGGGGTCATCCGGTCTAGATGCCCCCACATTACCAGACTGAATGTCGGGCATAATAAAGTTAGGACTTGTAAAAAACGTATTAGTTGTCGATACAGCCTGAATATGTGCATCATCTACAAAGATTCTGGGCAAATCGTCAAAAGCTGTCCATTTTGTGTGCTTAATTTGATTGTCTGGGTCTGTTAAAAAAGCTTTAAGGGCAAAAGGTTTGTCTCTTAAAACAATCATGGGTAAAGACGTTGTCTCTCCTGATTCGGTTTTAAAATACCAAATATCAGTAAACGCTTCATTAAAAGTCGTATCTATGTGCTCTTGGATAAGACTCCAGGCCGATGAGCCATTTCCCAGGGTAGAAAAAAAGTTTGTATTTACTGGCCTATCTTGATAATTAGAAAACATTGACTTAAGCTGGTCATAACTTTTAAAATACCCCTTAAATGACTTGGGGTCACGTTTTTCTTCGCTATATCCCCCTAGCGTTCCCTTTTTTGAGGCTTCAAAAGTTGTGTTTGCGTACATAACGCCTAAAAGCGTGTTTGTAAAACCTGTAGAAAAAGCATTATTTGTCTGAGTTGATTTAGGTAGTTTTAGATAATCTAAAAGCTCTCTAGGGACACAGGGCATTCTAGATGTTAATTTAGATACACTGATGAGCTTTGAAAATTCTCCTAGCTCTGCTCCAAGATTGGCACCTGTTTGTGGGTCTGTATTTAGGCCGCCAATAATGGCCAAAACCATACCCGCTCCCATGAAGGGGTCAACTAGTTTACCAGCCAACTCTCCTACATTAATCTGAGGGGATTTTAATGCAGCGGAGATTACGTCAGTACGACCTATCACTTCCTTCGTCTGATTGAAAAAGCTAGAAAAAGAATAAGCATCAATTCTAACAGGGATGTTGAGCAAGCTTGACCACTCTCTAATATGAATGGTTGCCTGTTTGGTCAAAAGTCCAGAACTTTGAACCGCATAGGTATTTTCAATGGTTGTAATTTGTCCAACAAAACGAATAATACCTTCCTTAAGAGGCGACACTCCCGGAAAACTAGAATCTTCTTTTTCTGTAAATTTTCCAACTTTTGATTTAATGATTACCCAATTACCAATTGAGTAAGCGGCGTTTAGGTCACCGACCACCTGAATACTAGCAGTATTTTGTATAGAAGCTTTAGAGCGAGAAATACCAACTGACACAACTCCTCTGTTACCGCTATAAACTTTTACATTTGGGTTTGTTGTTGGCTCAGGAACGTCATCAACATAATCAAATAAGATTATGTCCCATCTTGTTGAGTTTGTTACATATTTTACTTTCATAAAAACCTCTATTTAATAATCACTTTATTTTAATGATTTCAAAAAGTCTACCCTATCTTTAGCAAAATCTGAATTAGGAAGTGGGTTTGCGCCAACTCCTGCTTTAGTGTTTAAGCCTCCGCCCGACGCTTTGCCTTTCATGGCGTCTGCAAGTTGTTCTAAAGCCTTATCACCAAAACTCTGAATGACTGTATTCTGAGCACGAACTCCTTCGGTATCGGAGAGAAGAGACATTGCTGTTGTTAACTTTGAGAAAGTCATCTGCTCTCCGGGCTTAACTCCAGCAGCACCCTTGAGTTGTTGAATTAACTCTTGGTCAGTTCCTTTAAGACCCATTCCCTTAGCCGTTTCAATTAGCTCTTTATCTGTTACGTCTCTATTTATTCCGCTAGAGGCATCAATAGCTGCCTTATTAAGCATTCTTTTGTAGTTAACAGTAGTAAAGTCTGCTGCAGCTACAGCAGCGCCCTTGCCCTTTTCTTGAGCGAGTATATTTTTGCCTTTTTTAAAATCGCCGGGGTCTACGCCTGACAACAAAAGAGCCGCTGCAGAACCTTCAGCCTCTAATCCCGCCATTCCAGTGGATACATCTTTGAAGTGTGCCATCAGGTTTTTAAGACCTTCGGCATCTCCCTTCTTAAGAAGTGCTTTGGCCTCCGCTTGTATTGATGAAAAGTCTCGTCCTGTTCTTCTTTTAAAATCTGCAGCAAATGGAGATACTTGAGCCGCAGACTGAGCTTGTAATTGTCTACGAACATTTGCCATGGCTGCTTCTGGTGTAGCTCCTGAAGAAATCTGAGCACCGACCATTTCACGCGCAAGACCTGTTAATTTTTTGTAGTCGCCGCCTGCAGATAATTGTTGCAATGCTTCCTGAACCTGAACGACATTAGAACGACTAACTAGGCCAAGACCTGTCCCCATGGTCAAGCCAGCGCCTGCTCCAGAAAGAACTTTTAATGTTCCCATGAGGCCAGTTGTGGCTCCGGTAACTCCGGCAAGTCCTGCCAAACCAGACTTAGCCTCTTCCATGTACATCATGGCTGAGCCGCTTGTTCCTCTCATCGCTCCTGTCAATTGAGACAAGAATCCTGCAGCTCCTGTGGCTGACTGAATCTTTAAAGCTTGGGACATTTCCATAGCTGCTTGGGAGAATCTTTGAATAGCTGGAGCACCCTTAAGTCCAGACTCAAAAGCCTTAGCAAAGATATTCTCTAGCTGTTTGGTGTCACCTTGTTTACCTGATACTGCTGAAATGCCTAATACGGTTGATGCCATTTGTTCTACGGAACCGACGCCTGCACGACTTAACCCAAGGAGCCTATCCGCTCCGCGAGTCGTACCCATCATACCTGCATAGGTATTATAGATTTGCCCAACTTCTGGAACTGAATAACCTAGCCTTGCGTATCTATCGGCAATCGCTTCGGCTCTGGCTTGTGGCATTCCTCTAAACATTTCAAAACCAGAAACTGCTGCGCCGCCTGCCATAACAGTAGCAGCAGTCCTCATTCTCATTGCAGCTATGTTTTCGTCAAGCCCCATTGACAATCTTTTGGCTTGAATTGTTGACAACTCTTCTTGTCTATACTCTTCTTTTAATTTTTCGACTTCGGCCATTCTGGCAATTTGTTGACCGCGAATTGCCATTTCAGGAGCGCCGGCAAAGGAAGTTCCGCCCCCCTCTAGTCCTGTTCTTGTCGTAGCTGCTCTTTGTTCAGAAGTCTTATAAAGTTGATAACCTTGATAAAGAGCATACGCACCGGACGCTAGTCCGAGTGTCGTTCCACCAATTCCACCAATAAAGTTACCAACACCGGGTGCAATAGTGCCAAGTACGGTTCCCGCTCCAGCCTTGGCTGCCATTTTTGCCAACTGAGTTTGAATAAGCTGCTGACCGCCCTTGGTTGCCAAAAAGGTACCCAATCCGGCAGCGCCTGCAGCTCCCGCTACTCCTCCGGCTCCCTTATAAAACTCTTCATCAAGTCGCGCTTTTTCTGCTTGTCGGTCTAAGTTGGCATAATAAGAGGCTTCGTTTTGTAATCTATTTCTATTTCCAACTCCTAAAAATTTAAATGTATTTTTACCAGGGGTTAAAAGATTTCCATAAGCACGTAAAAACTGCTCTCCCGTGGTTGGAGCCACTTGCGCCATATATTCTTGATATCTGGCTTGATTTACAGAAACAATGTCTCTGGCCAATCCTGACCTAACCGAAACATCTTGCTCCATTCCCAAGGCTCTAAAGCCTTGATATTCCCCATACCCCTTCAATCCAATTGAAGCGATTTTTGCTAAACCGCCGCCAATAGCTAAAGCTTTTTCGCCGCCCGTTAAATTTCCAAACAAATCACGCAAAGTGGGAGGTGGCTTAGGAGGCTCCCCACCGTCTCCGCCGCCTTGTTTGATAAAGTCATCTACAGTTTCAGAAAACTGCTCAACTTTTTGATTTACTTTATTAAAATTTTTTGCTGCTTGGTCTAATTCTTTGGCAAATTTAGCTAGGTCTTTGGCTCCCGCTTCAGAAGCCTGTCCATATTCTTCCGTTGCTTTTTTAAGGGCATCAGAGGCGGCCGCTCTTTCTTGTTCAAATTTTTTAGATACGTCTAATAGAATCTTGGCAGTTGTGTTTGCACTACCAGACAGAATCTTAACAGCCTCTTCACGCTCTCTCTTGGCTGCCAAGTCATTTTGAAAGCCCGCTTGTCCTGCAAACGCAGCGGCAATTCCCACCCCCCCACGAGATAATTGCCACTGAGCACTAGGGAGTGGCGAACCTAATGAGGTGCCTGTTGGGTTAATATTAGACGGCGGAATTGGAGTGCCAGTTCCAATAGAGTAGACATTGGAGGTAGGGCCGCCACGAACAGCAACCATATCTTGAACTTGAAGAGAAAGTCCAGCTTTGGTGGGAGAATAAGAGTTAGCCGCCTGTCTTTGGTGAGCGGCCATCTGTGCTTGCAGTTGTACGGTTTGACGTAGCGCGTCATTCATCTTCTGAATTTCTTCGCGCATCTGCCTAATGGGGGCTAGTAATTCTGATAAGTCTACGTTTATGCGACTCAAGCTGATTCTCCTCAGCTTTTATTTTAAGGCTTACTCGTCTTTTTCTTCTTTAGTGGCAGGGCGTTGAGCCTCGGCCAACTGACGGTTTAGTTCCAAAATGGGTGTATAGTCAAGAAGGTGATAGCCACCTAGTTCTTCATTTTTAGGTTTCCACCAATCAGGAGCCTTAACGACGTGAGCATTGAGGACTGCAAGCATCTGAATAAACTCAGCTTGTGGGTCAATGTCTTTTAATTCTGGCAAGATACCTTCAATAACGCGGCGGATTGCCTCGTCACTTGCCACCAAAGCTACCTTATCCTTGTTATCAAGACCGTTAGCTACTTCATCATGGATGTTCTGTAGGGCATCCTTGATGCCCGCCAAGAGGCTGGGCACGCTGTAGGATGGCGGGCGGCGCAAGCCAGTTGAGAGCCTATTGGCTACGCGGGACGACTCAGTCATGTCTCTGTGAGAAAGGAATTTCTTGAGTTCAAATACACCTTGGTACTTCTCGCCCGTCGTTGTACCAACAACATCCAACTCAACAAAAATTACAGGATTAAGTGGACTGCTCATCTGCGCCTTCCTTTCTTGCTGCAAAATCTCTCTTTGCTTGTTCCAAAAACTCGTCGTCCGTCTGCATGTCTAAGTCCTCCCAATACTCGTCTTTGTTTGCCTCTTCTCTTACAAAATCGGCAGCCTCTTCTTTGGCGAGTTCTGGGTCTGACTTAACAGTGGCTTCTTTATGAAGATAGACTTCAAACATAAGTTCGTCAAGAGTTCTTTCTTCAAAGTAAGGCGAGAATATTGGTATGCTGTATTTTTGACACAAAACAAACTGAAAGACGAGCCTCAAGTCGTTCTCGTCATCAATCTTGCCGTCAATAATTTGTTTGGCTTTTTTCTTGGCGGCCTCTATACGTTCGGCCAAGTACGGTTCCATAATGCACCTGCAAAATTAAAAATCACTTTTTATAGGGAACAAAACTCTGAGTCACGTTATGAGCATATGCCGTTCCAACAAAATCAATACTTCTGTTTGACAAAGCCCCAATTGTTACACTGCCTGAGATGCGAGTAAACATCCCACGTGCATAAAACATTTTCTGACCTAACTTATCAAACACTTCAAGCTCGATCAATGGCTGATGAATAATTGCAGCCATGTTTGACCATAGTCCTTGAGATTCCGGAGAGTCTGCGGGATCTACAAGTTGTCTAAGGGACGCTCTAATAGATACCTGTCCTACAGAAATATCCCATGGAACATGGGTATCAATTGTTCTTGTTTCTTCAGGGGTAATCTCAACCGTATAGTTAAAATCTTGACAGACAGCCAATAATTCTCCCGAGACGGTCACATATGCTCTGGCACCTGAGAAGTATTTTGGAAAAACAACGTCGACGTTTTTACCCTGACTGGCAGCGTCATTTTCAGCCAAGATTCTATCGTCTAGTGTTTTATTTATTACACTTCTGAATGAAGCCATTATTTTTTAACTCTTCTTTTTGTTTTACGTGCAGTACGTTTCTTAACTGTAACAGTCACCGCGCCTTCTTCGGCAACGCTTTCAACGAGGCCGCGCTTAATTGCATAAACAGCGATTGGCTCTTGAGCTTTCATGCTCATTTTTGCAATCTCTTCTGGAGATTGCATGTAAAAACAAACTTTGCCATAGTCACCAACAAGCCAACTAACTGCGCGCACATGCAATTCAGAGCCATCAACTAGATGGACGACAAATGTTTTTAGAGTCGTATCTGATGAAGAGTATTTATTGCTAGTGTTTCTAGGCAGTTGTACTAACTTCATGATATGACTCCAAAAAAAGAATACCCTTAGAGGCTGTCTAAGGGTATTTTAGCGTATTGGGCACTAAAGAGTCAAGCCGAATTAGACCGCCGAACCAAAACCTGATAAGTCAGCTTCGTCTCTTGCTCCCTCGTTTCTGTCTTCAGATACCAACAAAGTGCCTGTAAAGCTGAACGACTCAGTCAAGAGCTGACCAGCAGAAATACTAGATGAACGAGAGTTGAGTCTGCAATTTTGCACAGTAAAGTGTTTTACTAGGACTCCCTTATTGTTCAAACTAGGTTCTTTTCCTGCCTCTACCGTATCAGTTGTTGGGTACATTTGCCATACTTCGATATCAAATGTCGATGAGGCCAAGACAGAAGCAGGGTCTAGGTGTTTTTTGAGATTCTCTGTAGCAGCAATCAAAGAATTTGATGAGGCCGAATCGCTGTCTGTTACAGAATTTTTGATTCCCGTCAAGGCTGGTTCGGGGGCAGCGGAAAGAGCGGGGTTTGATTTTTGTTTTCCTGCTGCAGATGCAGCGGCAACTGTTTTTGTACGAGAATCACTATCTAAAAGACGAACAATCTGCATACTGCCAGATACACCGTTATACATAGTTGCTTGGATAGCTACAGAAGCAAAACTTCCGAGCGTATTAACAATCTGTACGTTACGGCTGACTCGGAGGTCTAGGCCAACAGCGTATGCAACCTTAACTCCGTCAATCTTCAGGAGGAGGCGTGGGCCAGACATGAAAAATGGAGTTTGAGCTGCCATCGTTAATTACCTTTATGCCTTAGTGATTCGTTCATCGTTATCTTCAATCATACGGCAAAGAAGAGACACGTCTTCCGATACCAAAGAACCTACAGAAAAACGAATTGAAAGGTCTGTGATTAAGCAGTCTCTCATTACGTAAGTGGGAACGGCCGAAAGAGCATTCTTCTCTCCAACACGAGTAAAGACTTCTACATCAAAGGTGGACTCAAGAAGCATCTTAACAGGAGAAAAGCTATTGAGCATCATCATGGAGTTACCATCGGATGCCCTGTCTTTTGTCTGCCCTGCGGTTGCTTTGATTGCGTCTACTTTTCCTTTCATGTTGGGAATATCCTTAGACCCTCCAAGAGCCGACTTTGTATAACGCAAGATTCTCATTGATGCCTGAGCGGAATAAATTAATGGCTCGTTGGTGTGAGGGCTGTATGAACCAATCGCCATAGTCAATTGAGAAGCCATATTGTCTGAAAAGCTAAGAGCCTCGCAGAAAGCAAACGGCTTACCGTCTACCTTGATGACGAGTCTGGCTCCGTCGAGAAATGATGGTAATTTGTTTGCCATTTATGACTCCATTATTAATACATAAAGAGATTTTACTCTCTATGTATTAAAGATTTCTCGTTGCTGTTACATCAAGTGAAATAAATTCGAGAGCTTCAGCAGGGCGTATTTGAACTTGAACTGCGTAGCCGTTTCCAAGGTTTGTAACTAGAGGTGAGCGGTTGAAAGCAACAATTGCTCCGCTAGTAACAAATGAACCAAGGACGTTGACAACAGTCGAAGCAACTTCAGCCGTAGTAACGTCTGTTGTACGCTCGCCAATGTAGTTCTCAAGAACGCTTCTGAGAGTCTGAATCATTTCAATAAAGATAAACGATACGTTGTTGCGCTCATACACCCAAGCTTTCGGGTCATTAACGCGGCTGCGAGTTGAGAGGTCTGGAGATACCAAACGGAGTCCTGCGCCCTCAACAACGCCCATTGTCAACAGACCAGCTTCGATAGCTTCGTCGAGCATAGCTTTACTTGCTGGATCGAAGTCACGCATAAGTGTGTCTGAGTAAATTGAAGATTCAGGAATATGCTTAACGTCTAGAACGTTAAACGATTTACGAAGCATAGGTGTTCCAAGAGTTGCTTGCGAACGACCTGCGGCCATGCAGCACTGGAACATCCATGGGAGGAACCATTGAGCATTACCATCTGCACCTGTGGCGCGAGCCAACTGGAACGCCATAGAAACATTTTCATAATTCATTGCCTGAGCTTTGGCCTTAGAATCCTCGAATGAACCGAAGAAAGAAGCTAGACCAAACCGTTCACGACGGATAGCACTTGACCATCCAGTAGCAACATGTGCTCTGAGGGCTGCATGAACTGAGTCGATAGAGTAGGTTGACTCTGGCTCAGTTAGGCCGTCAGCAACGTCAAGGTATGCGTCGCGTGAAAACAATGGGAGAACTTGAACAGTTGGGATTTTGAGGCCAACATCAAGAGCAGCTTGAATGTCTGCATTTGAAGTAGCGCCCTTAGCTCCACCTGACAAGAATGTCTGTGAGGCTTCGCCTGCTGGCAAACCAGCTTTAGTTGAACGAGCACCAGCAACAAAGTCAAGCACAGATACGGTATCAGCAAAGAAAGAGCTCCAAGCCGAATAATCATTCTTAAGGCGACCTGAGAATGCGTGCTCAGAAGTAAGAGACATACAGCCAATCTCATCAACCATATCCAATACGGATGGAGAAGCTGAGTTCATACCAGCATCCACAACGCGAGCTGCCCATCCTGACTGCGCACTAATTTTTTCAGCTAGAGCAGCGAGCGTTGGATACTTGAGAGTTGGCAAAACAACCTCGTCGGTACCCGCAACAAGCTTCATGCGACGGCTTGTATCAATCGACACTTTAGCAACTGCCGCCGAACCTGAGTAGGAAACTTCAAGAACAACTTTTCCGCCAACTTTGTCTGAAGGGAATCTTTCACCACTGACGGTATTGAGACTATTCATTGACACTTGGGCTTCTTTTGAAGAAACAGCTTTCTTCGCCATGACTGAAGAGCTGACAAGCGCAGGCATGACTTGTACGGTGTCTTCTTTTCCAGCAAGAGCCGTTGAAGATACTGTAGCCGCAACGCCGCCGTCAAGGCGCTTAAGTACAACCGAAGAGGGAGAAGCTGACATTACGGCGTGAAGACCAATATTTTGCCTACTTCCTCCAGCAATTAAAGAAGATGGAGAAATATAAGCAACATCGCCTAACTTTGGAGCAGAAACCCACACGGCACCGGCACCAAGAGAAACGGTAAGTTGATCGGCAGAAGCAACCGCTGATATGGTTCCAAAAGAAGCATTAGCTGCGTTAAGAAGGTTTGAGCGAGCTGACATACGAGCAGCAGCGGCAACCCCCAAGAGAGAAGCGGAAGCGGCAGCCAACTCAAGAGAGGCTCCTGCACCTTCTTTAGCTGCCTCAGTTACTTGAACTGAAACCGAATCAACAAAAATAACATCACCAGTGGCGTATGTAAATGGAGCTGTCCCTGCTGTGACGGGAGTAGAAACAGCTTCTGGACTGCCCCAAGCAACCGGATTGGCACCTGAGCTATCCATCTGGCGAACTTTTTCAAGAGTTACTGTGGTTGAAGTTGCGGCCTTTACAACGTAAGAGCCGATGTTTCTTTCAGAGGTTCCGACCAACTGTGAGGAGTGTGGAATAATTGCAACTTCTCCGACTTTTGGCACAAGAGACCAAGGCAAAGAGCTAGAAATAATAACGTCCATTCCGGAGACAGAAAGAGTAAGATCTGTTGCGGTAGGCACTACATTTAAAAGCACTCCGCCCGCAACGGTTGCTTTAGCTCCTAACAGAGCTGCAAGATTACTTGCAAAGCTTTCAACTCCCGCAAAAGACATCGCTGCTGTACCGACAGATTGGTCACCGGAAACAGCTGCTTCCATATTTACAGAAAGAGGAAGAACTTGAAAAGAAATGGCCGGCAAAACTTCTGCAGAAGCAACAATTTGCGATTTAACAAAATTTCCGGATTCGCCAAATTTAGTTGCAACAACTTTACCATAAGCGGAGGGAGAGGTAATTACTTTTTCTGCACGGGTAGCCTGATTGGTTTGCTGTACATATACACGACCAACGGAGCCAGTAAACACAGCGGATGGTTGCACAGTGAACAACTGACGCGCCGCATCGACAACCGGCCCTGAAGTGAAAAAAGCTTGCATGGTTGGGTAATCACTAAAAAAAGCAGAGGTTGGATCGAGCATGTTGCCTGGAACGCCTTCAGAAGCTTCGCCAATAAGAAGAACGTTGCGGGCAGACGCGACTACGTTAAGTAGCGAATCCTGCACCTTAAATACTGAATAAACACCGGGGGTAACAACTCTCGACCCGCCTACTGAAAACGCTATTGTCATCTTATGGCTCCTAATTTTGTGGCCAAACGCTACATACAGATTTTATCAGATTTTTTGCAAAAACCTGAATGTTCTTGAATCTTAACAATTTTATTAAAGTTGTGCTAGTTAAATCAAGCTAGAATGGAATTAATTTCATCTTTATCTATAATTATGTTTACAAGTGTCCATTTTTCAAGGGTTTTTTGACTAAAGTGGATAGAACGCAATGTTTTTTTTCCAGTCAAAACAAATAGATACTCTTCTTCAGACCTAATCCTAATGCGTCCACTATATGTAGTCTCCGCTAAACCTTCGTAATATAGGTTTGTTGGGGCGGCGTTTTCCACTAAGGAATCGTAGGCAACGATGTATTGGGTCGGTGCTGACCTATGAGACAGCTTTTCCTCAAAGACATACAGGACGAGCTTCTTCCATGAAGCAGGAACGGCGTTCTTCTCTCTTGCCTCCGGGGAGACAATATAAAGAGGTAGCCCTGAGTCTTTGGGGATTTTCTTTGTCTTCATGTGCCGGTGCTTCCCATGCCGCCAATACGCTTAACTGTCTTAACTTCAAGGAATGGGTCTTTGAGGACTAGTTCCCATTTGGCCTGACAGATTCTGTCTCCAATCTTAACAAAATGTGTTTCATTTGAAAAATTCCTAAGAATGACTTTAATTTCATTCTCTGGATTATTTTCAACAAGGTAGTCTCTATCAATCTCGCCTGCCCCTAGTCCAATCCCTCTGGCCGCCAAGCCAGAACGCTCTCTAAGAACTAGAGCTAGGTTCATGACTGCGGGGTTAAGATTAATGAAATGAGCGGCGTCTTCCATGGTCAGATAGAGGCCAGTCTTAATGATTGCATAAGAGTTGGGCCGAATAACTGCATTATCATCTGCCAAAATATCAAAACAACTTGACTGCTCTGTCTGATAGGCAGGCAAAGGATTTGCATAAAATCCTCTGTACACAAGTCTAGGCATTTGAATATGAGTTGCCATGAAGTATTCCTCTTCAGACAACTTAGTTGGATCTACCTGCAGTGATTTTAAGTGGTTAAGCGCTTCTTCTGAAACTTTCATAAAAACCTCAATTTAATGTGACATTAGTTTCACGATTTGCATACTCTTCCATAGCATCTTCTTCATATTCATCTTCGAGAAGACTTTTGGAAGCATCAGTGTAGCCTAAATTACGAGACATGGTTAATGCATTAACAAGCGCCTCGAAAGATATTGTAACAATTGTCTTATCTTCGGCGTCGCCCTCTGAATAAAGCATTGCACAAATAAGGGCAAGGCAATCATGACTACATGTGTAATCTTGACGAAAAACACCGTCCACATCGACCACGTCTACTTTGAAAATATTATCAGCGTCGCCCGTATCATACACTTGAACTGAACGTAGACTTTTAATATTTTCAAGATAAAGAACAGTTCCGTTTGGGCTTCTTAAATCAATATTCTTCTGGAATTTGGATAGTAACTTCTTCTGATCCATAATTTTCCCCCTCTTCTGTTTCTTCGGCCTCGTCCTCTACACGAGGGTTTAGCCGTTCTGTCACAGCCTTGTCAATAGCAAATAACTGAGCTACGTAGTTTCTACTGTAGAACTTGTAGCCTTTTATCTTTACGTCATTTTCGTCGAGATAGTTGAATATTTCACAAATATCCTTTGAATTTGCTATGTTAGACGCTTTGAGCAACCTTCCTGTGCCAGAGTGATAGGCATTAATGGCTAGAGTCCAGTCGCCTAGCATTTCATAGTTAAACTTAAGGAGCTTGATGGCTACGTCGGTGGCTACCCTATTGTCTCTGAGCCTGACTCTCTTCTTAACTCCAAATAGCCTCCCTGTTGCCGGCATGATTTGCCACATGCCTACCGCCCCGACTGGACTCGTGGCTTTATGTGAGTACGAAGACTCTACGAATGGCAAGAAGGCTATTTGATGGGGCATCCCCTGTTGTTCTAGTCTTTCGGCAATCTTGGGGTAATGTTCGTGCATTCTCTCGAAGCCCTTCTCGAAAAACCCCCTTGCTCCTGTCTTGACGGCGATGTTCTTTTTTTCTTTAGGTATTAGTTTTGCATATTTGTTAAATAACTGCTTCTTATATCTTTTGACCGCCTTCTTGCTTCCCTTTGGTCTAGGGTAGACGTTGTAGACTTCCATCGTCTTTTGGTTATAGACGATAATATCGTGGCGCGTGTACTTAGTATAAACGTCATACCAAAAGTCAATATTTGACTGCAAACATTCTGGCGGAGTCAGCTCTACTCGCTCTTGTGCAAAAGCACTCAGAGATAGAACTGATGCTGCCAAAGCAATATACTTTAGCATTATTTAGATTTCCGTTCTGAAAGTGGAGTACGCTTGGATGGCTCTGCGGTCATTGTGCCTTTAGAGCACTTGCCTGTCGAGACAGATTGCTCTTGTTTGGGATTAGAGCGAGTCGGAGCCGCCACACAATATTGTGTGTTCTTGTTGTCTACTTCGGGCGTCTTGTGTGAAATTCCAACAAAAAGAGCCAAAAGTCCTGCTGCAAAAAGCCCTTCAATCATAATACAATTACCTCCTAAATAAACTTATAGTTGATTTGATTGAATAAGTCAATTGTTTTTAATGCTTATTCGTCTAACTCGTTGATTTCATTTAGTCTTTGTTTAATCTTACTAGAAACATGAGTATTAGGCAGCTTTTCGCCGTTTAGTAGCTTTCTAAGGCAATAGTTGAAGTGGATGTCTGAAAAGATATTAGACATGTTGTTGGACTGGTAATTGGGGTAGAAGTCTTCTGCAATGGCAGCTACCTGTTCTGTTGTGTAGCCAGAGAACACTCCGGCTGTCTCTTGAATAGTAGTTACAGGTTGGTTGCCAATAGTTTCTGTTATGTAAGTGAAACGCATAGTCATCTCCTTAAGCTGCAATCATTAAAACAATCAATGGAATGGCAATCCATAATGGGGCATAAACGGCTAGCGCTACTATAGCAGCTAACTGAATAATAACGTGAATAGCAATAGCTGTAGCAACTGTAATGTTGGGCTTCATGCCACTTCCTCCTCTGAATTAATGAGTTTCCTAAGATGGTCAAGGGCTGTTTGGACTGCTTTAATCTTTCCTTTAAGAGACTTAAGCTTGCTAATGCGCAGACGCTTGCCTGCGCAGTGTTCCCAAATAGGGTAGTCAATTCTCTTTCTGTTGGCAATCTGCTCTCTGTAAGGACGGAGCAGCTCAGCGTATTCGTTGATGAGAGCCTGAAGCTCTTTAGTCTGCAGGTGCTCTAGATGAGCTTTCTTCTCAGCCTTGCTGCGCTCTTCGGCAGCCTTGACCTGAGCCTGAATGCTTTCAAGCTCTGTGTAGCTTTGAATGCACTCAGAGCCAAGTTGAACAGTGTGGCCTGAGCAAGCTACCGTGTAGACGTTCTTGATGCGGGTGCCGCAAGCACATGATGATTCACCCTTAGAAATGTCCACAAGGGTGTAATCACCCACTGGATGCTCAAAAGCTGCTGCCAATCTTTGTGCCCAGTTGTTTCTCATGGTTCACCCCCATTATTATTCTTATCGGAGGTCTTTTAAAAACCTTTAGCGTTTTTTAAAGAATCTTCCCCGGAGCTGTTGTTGCTCCAGTCCCCGGTCCTACTGTTGTCTGGGCAGCGGGGCTACCTGCCGTTGGTATTCCAGGATTAACAACGATTGATATTCCCGGAGCCACTTCAGCGTCTTGCTGTAACGCACTAACTATGTCCGTTGCTATGTGAGATATAGCCTCGGCCATTTTTGTCCACATTTCTTGACCTTTAGGGTTATCTTTAGCTTCTTTAGCAAACTGGTCTTTAAGATTTTTTTCAATGGTTTCTTTGAGCTTACTCTTAAGCTTTTCGGCTACAAGTGGCATGTTTAGTATCCTTCACTGTCATCATGGTTATAAGACGTATAAGTATATGTATTTTTTGAAGTTTCTTTTTTTCTATTAGGGCAATCTTTGGGAAAATGAGTTTTAGCGCAGAGCTTGCACCCTAAGTTAAGCGGATTTTCCTTTTTTGATAACTTGGCATAATAATCAACCATCAGCCAAGTCGTGTCTTGGGGTTTTTCTTGTTCTTCCAAAAGTTTACGCAATTCTTCCTTTTCTTTGTCTGTCAGTCTACCCTTCATCTTTATCCCCATCTTTCCCCCTAAGACGTTTCATTATCATTTTGATGAATCTTTTTTTGTGTGCCTTTTGGGGTATTTTTTTTAACTTAAGAAGAGCTTTCTTGATTCTATCTTCTATAACCATAGACTCCTCCACCCGTTTATAGTAAAACATCAAAGTCACTGACGCAAGGAAAAATTAAAAGTGTTCACTCCTAAAGATGTCAAAAACTACCTAGATACCTATGTTATCGGCCAAGACAAAGCCAAAAAAGCTTTAGCCGTTGCTGCCTACAATCACTACAAAAGGGCTTATTATGGAGCAAAAATTAAAAAATCTAACATACTTATGATTGGGCCTAGCGGAAGTGGAAAAACCTACACCGTTCAAAAACTTGCAGAATTTTTAAGTGCAAAATTTATGACGGTTGACGCAACTCAGTTTACAAGTGCTGGCTATGTTGGCAAAGACGTTACGGAAATTATTAGCGAATTATGTGCAATGTGCGAATTTAATGATGATATTGCATCAAAAGCAATTGTTTATATTGATGAAATTGACAAAATTAAACGCAAATCTAGTAATGACGGCTCTCCTGATATTAATGGAATTGGCGTCCAACAAAGCTTATTAAAGTTATTAGAAGGAAGCGAAATAGGGTACGAAATCAACCACACTCCGAGAAAGCTGCACACAAAAGATATATTATTTATTTGCTCTGGGGCTTTTGTTGGATTGGAGGAACACAAAACGGATTCTTTAATCAAATACGGAATGATTCCTGAATTTCTAGGAAGATTTAGTATTGTAGCCTCTTTGGAAGCTTTAAAGGCTGAAGACTTAAAGTCAATTTTAACAAACTCCAAAGAAAGCGTATTAACATCATATGACGAATGGTTTAAAGGCGAAAATATAGAACTGATTGTCGAAGAAAGCGCAATAAACGAAATTATACAAAATGCTTTGACTAAGGGGCTCGGCGCACGGGGATTGCAAAATGTTCTTGACGATGTATTTCTAATAGCGCAATTTGATGCACCGAGCATGCATCCAAAACCGAAACAGCTTGTTTTAAATAGCTGGTGCGTTAAAACGGGGACTCCTGAATGGAGATTTTAATTTACCATTCAATTTTTTCTTTTGTCCAAAAAGATTTACCAAATACCCGTACAGCAAAATAATACACATACACTAAGGGTTTATTTATAATTCTTGACGCAACTGAATGCGTTTTTAGCTTTCTGAGCATCATTTCTAAAAATAAATCATCGGCATCTTTTCTGACAATTTGCTTAGGAGCATATTCTGAATATAAAAAATCATGCATGTTAGCAGCTTCTGTTACACTAAATTTATAAAATAAAGTGTCTCTGATGAATTTTCCTTTGCCTTGCGGACCAGCACCATTGATTACTTTTTTAGTAACATGTAGGGGGTATTTAATATAAAAGTCTGAGTATCTTTTAAACGCTAAATTTTTTTTATTCATGTCTATCTTCTCCTGCTTGTTTACATATATTACATCTCGGAATGCAACTTATCTTCATTTTCTTTTAAAACATTATTGATAAACTGCCCAATCTTTTCAAGACTTGTAATTCTGAGCATAAACGGACCGACACAAGCCATTACGGAATAGGATTTTTTTTGAAATTTAACTTTCCAGCGCTTTAAGTCTATACTAAAATTCACAACATACCCAAGGGCTCCTGCCGCAACGTCGACCCTAATGTCGTCTTTGGTTAATTCAAAATTTATTTTAATTCCATTTTTTAGCATGGTCTTGTTCTCTTTAAAACGTGGGTCATAAAAAAGCCACCCCTAAGGGTGGCCTTTTCTTGAATCTAATCAGTAGATTAGATACGGCGGCGTTGCTTGACGTTGTCAAGAAGAGCGAACGAACGTGGCTTATGAAGAACAACAGCCAAGTACGAGCTGAATACGCTCTCAAGAGCCAAACCTTGACGACCAAGGTCAGACTTATTGAGGAGGTTTCCAAGAACAGCCAACTTAACGCGGTCTTCGCTTGAAGGCATGAAGAGTACGCTTTCATAGCCAGGCATTACTGCGCCGACATACTTGAATGCAGTTGCGCCAGAAGCAGCCTTAACTACTTTACCAACGAATCCTTCTGAACCAGCCTTACCAGCAGCTTCGCGAGGAGTCATGAAGACCATGAATGCTTCAGCGTCAGCCTGAGCAGCGATAGAGAGGTCAACGCCCTGACCATCAACAGTTACAGTCAATTCAGCGGACATAGCTGGTGAGCTGATGCCGAAGATTGAAGTAGCCTGAACCAAGAACTTGACTTTGTCGCCAACTTTGAGTTCTGAGCCAACTGAACCAACAGTCAAAGCTGCAGAAGCAATAACTGGAGTTGAAGGAGGTACGCCGTTAGTTCCGCTAACTGGAAGAGCCTTCTGACGAACAGAGTGCTTGTAGATAGCAGGAATGAACTTAACTAGACCGCTAACAGACATAATCGCGAATCCACCTTCTTCAGCGTTGCTGAGGTCAGGTCCACGGATTGCAAAGTTCTGAGCGATGTCACCACGTTGAAGACCGAAGAAAGTCTTACGGAACTCAGCGATTTGAGCTGGAGTAGCGTGAGCTTCTGATACTTCACCCGCGTTCGAGACAACTGCTGTAGTTGTATCGTCAAGAACTTCTTGGTCAAGTGCTTTGCCCTTAAGGTCTTGAACAACGGAGAAGCTGTTTCCGTAAGCAACGAAGTCTGGAGTAGAACCACGAGTAGCTCTTTCGCCTTCGCGGATGTTGTTCTGAATACCACGGAGCTGACGGATAGCTGGAATGCGGCGGTTACCAAGGAATTTCAAGGGAGTTTCAACGTCGATAGCGCCTGAAGCGTCAACGTAGTAGTCACCGCCGGCATAACCATCGCGCTCAAACTGTGTTGAAAGAGCCATAGCAGCGTTGCGCTCGTTTTCTTTTTCAATGTCGATACCGTCAAAGAATCCACCTGCTTCGTTAGTTAGACGAACCATGTCGCCAAGAGTCTTCTTGATACCATAGATTTTGAGTGGTTCAGCAACCTGCTCATACTGAGCTTGGTCTTCTTGTGGCATGAAGTTTTCAAAACCAGCAAGGTCGAGGCCCTGAGTAGCGATAGCAGTCTGTACTTTATAGAAGTAAACAGGCTGTGTAGCTTTGAGGGTCTTAACATTTTTCATCAACTTGAGCTGCTTTTCCTGTGCGCAGATTGCGTACATGACAGGGTCGGCGCTGTCGATAGTAAGAGCGCTGATGCCTGTACGGCCAGCGTTCTGCATTCCTTGGTAACCAATGGCGTTGAAAGATTTCGCCATGCGCTCAAGGCGTTCACGAATCTTGGCCATGTCTTGCTGGCCTACAAACTGATAACCGGTCGTCATGGGAAAGGTCTCCTTCTATTGGTTCCCAATGAATCACACTACATCAAAAGATGTATGAGGTAATTTTACTACAATTTTAGAAAAAGAATAAACAAAAGGGACAGTTGGCTCGTTAAGCTAACTATCCCTCTGAAATGATTAGATAAAAAATATTTTTAGAATTTAACTGCTTGCATTATTTTGAAGGCTTTCTTTAGTTTTTTCCTAGAAAGCTTAGGGGCTTTAGGGGACATCTTTGTCGGCTGGAGCATCTCAAGCTCCAGGTCTTGTTGTGGACGTTGTTTTTTCATAATTACTCCATGTGTTTAGGCTCAAGCCAAACAGCCCATTTTGTGGCCAACACTTCTTTAAATAAATCAGAAACTTCTTGTGTTGGCTCTTGTCCGTTTACAGACAAAAGCTTGACTTCTGAAGGCCAATATCCATCGACATCTTCTTGCACTGTTTCGAGAACAGTAAACTTAAAAACTATATTGTCTACCTCAATGCTGTCTGTAACATCATAAAACTCTTTATGGGAATCATTTTGCAAAACTTTGATTACATTTTCCATAGGTCACCTCCAACATAATACTTATCGACGGTGCGTAAAAAACCTTGAGTCAAAAGTTAACGTGATATTCAAAAGTCAGCTTGTTGGAGTCATAAGGGACTGATATTGTTCCGTATTCTTTTAATTTAATAATAACACGGGCATCGTTGGGGTTGGTATTTAGCTTTTTTACAAACTCTATGTTTTCATATCGGACATTGGCATACTGCCTCGAAACACAGTAATTACTATTTTCTTTTCCAACAATGCAAGGGGGCAGTTTGACCTGCCCCACAAAGTAAGAAACTACGCCAGCTACTATAAAAGTCTCAAGCATAGCTCTTATCTCACACTGAATAAAGATTGACGCCATTTTTCTGACGAACAGCAATTCCGCTGTTGCCTGAGTTAGATGATTGGCGCAATTTGGCTGAAAGACCTACTTTGACTTGCTCCAGGGTGCGACCTTGAGCAGTAAAGCGACGCAAAAGACCGCGCTTACGTGCATTTTCAAAAACTTGTGCTGCTGTAAGTTCGCGGCTGCCTGCTGCTGCAAGAACTTCGACTGCGACTTCTGTGTAGGTAGACGGTGTACTGCGACGCATAATTTTCTCCATAAAAAAGATGGAAACAATTTCCATCAAATTATTAATAGCACTCTTTGTAGTCATAATCTACTCCTTTTTTGAAAAATAATCTTCAACAATATCGCATATTACATGTCCAATTAAAATGTGCATTTCTTGTATTCTGGCAGTCGTCAAAGACGGTACTGTTATGCACAAGTCAGTGTTTTCATACAGCTTTCCACCTTTACCGCCTGTAAAACCAATCAAAATACAGCCCTTCTCTGAGGCAACCTCCATGGCCTTCAAAATGTTAGGGCTGTTGCCGGACGTAGAGATTCCAACGACGACATCTCCCTTCTGAGCCAATGCCTCTACCTGCCTTGAAAAGACTTGGTTGTAGCCATAGTCATTTGCAATTGCCGTCAAGATAGATGTGTCTGTTGTCAAAGCAACCGATGCTAGTCCTTTCCTTTCACGAGTAAACCTTCCAACCAACTCGGCGGCCAAGTGCTGAGCGTCAGCGGCACTACCTCCATTTCCCATAAAAAGAACCTTATGGCCATTCTCTAGGGCGTCAATCATGTAGGAAGCGACTCTTAAGATGGTAGAGCCGCAAGTATCATAAGTTAGCTTGACAAGAGTCTCATGATTGTTGAAGGCTTCTTTCATTAGAGACTCTTCTCTAAGGATTTCATCTAATTGGCTCATAAGTCCCCCATTTCGCGTTTTTTCTCTACGATGCAATTTAAAATCTTGTGTGCCTCAACTATTTTTTCATTTTCGTGAATGGAAATTTCAAGCAGCAAATTTTCTGCTTTAGTCAAAGCTTCTTGAAGAATTTTTTGAGTAGTAATTGGTGGGTCTATCCATCTAAGGCAGTTTTTTAATCGTAGTTTTTCTATCAGCTCTTCGTCTGTCATAACTCCTCCACTGTAAAACCGTTTTCAGTAGTGTACATGATTGTTTTTATTTCATTTTGTTTCAAAATAGCCATACAGCCTGAACAGGGCTTAGCGTTTGCCCAACAACCGTCTTTGGTTTCTCTATAGGTCACCATCATAAGTTTTTTCTTTTCTGTCTTAGTAAGATTACTAAGAAAGCCTCTCGCTTTGATAAGAGCATTCACTTCAGCGTGCATGGTGACAGGTCTGCCGTAAGTTTCTTCACTGCATAGTGGATGGGTCTTAGAAAGATAGTTACAGCCAGTCGAGATGAGTTTGTCTTTATAGAACAAAGCAGCGCCAAGGTAGTAGCGGTAGTGCTCTGCCTTCTTTGCTGCTTTTTGTGCTGGCTTAATTCGTTCTTTCATAAAATCACTTTTAACGCTTTTTCCCAAGTCTTTGTATCTACAGCCAAATTCAACCTAACTTGACTAAGGTTGCCGCCGCACTTGGTGCCACATGTCCCTAGCAAGCCTAGCTCTTTAAAGGTATCTGCCGCATTCCCTTCGGCCATAGTCACCCAAGCAAACATCCCAGACCCTTTGGCGTAAGACCATTCATTCTTATGGCAGAAATCCTGAAAGACTTCTTTTCTCTCTGCCATAATACCTTGAATATTAGTTAGCTCTTCTATCCATAGCTCTTCATTCAGTAGGCACTCCATGACTGCCATAGCTTTGATTTGAGCATCGTGAGACAAACCGCCGGACTCTAGTTCCATATAGTTATTAATTTGGGCAGCAATCCCCGCATCTTCTACGATTGCCCATCCAAACCTCGTTCCACAGTGACCTGTCATCTTAGACAAAGTAAAGACTGTAGCTGTTTTAGGCGTTTCAGCAAGTTTTGCTGTAGCGCTATCAAAGTCTGAATCTGTATTGAAGTACCAAGGCCACAAATAGACAGCGTCATACCAAGTCTTACTGTTGTACGGCAGTAGGGGCAAAGTACCGTTGGGGTTATTGGGGTACGTCAGTAGATTTATTTCTTGATTGAAATGAGTGTACTTAGGAGTTGCATTATGAAGCTTGGCTAAGTGTGGAATCCTAAACCAATAGGGCGTAGGAACGGCTGGAGTATTATGAATATGAAAAAAGCTTGAAATAATTTGAGATGCCCCACTCCCGACAATAATGTGGGAGTTGGGGGTAAGAAGGTTTGGATGGAATCTTTCGTGCAGTATCTTAATTGTATTAATAACTTCTGGCAAAGGGCCTTCTTTGTGGTAAGGCATCCCACTCATGATTGTCGACGAGACAAGGTCATGAGGTAGATTCTTTCTCAGAAGTTCTATAATCAGGTCTGGATTGCCAATTTTAAGGTCAATCATTGGGGCTTCCTGTTGTTCTTTTCAAGTTGATCCATCAAGTCATTAATTCTGTTAATTGACTCTGCAACTCGTTTCATTCTTTCTTCAATGGACAGCTCAACTCTACTGGTTTTGGTCTGACTTGCAACTTGTTTTTTTCTGAAGGCATCAAGAGAAACAACATTGTCTTGGGTTTCTGTTGGCTCTGGGGTGACAGGTTGAGTTGACGGCAGCTCTTCTGCTTCAGCCTTGCCGTCAATGTTATACGTTTTGAGTGTATATTTATTGTTTTGCGCTTTGATTTTCTTAAGGTTTTCTTGTGTCTTCTTGAAGAACTCGTCATTGATTGTCATAAAACCCCCTTTAGTTAATAAAGCATTAAACAGCAAAGCCACAGCAACCAATAATGTTGCCTTTTTCGTCCCTTACCAATTTGGTAGGGACAAGTAAGTCCTTTCTGTCAGGGCAAGCAGCCTTGACAAGAGCAGACACAATAAACATTGTGCCTTCCGTTGGCTCTGGCAAGCCAACAACTTTTCCAAAAACCTTGGAAAAGAGCGGGATTCCGCCAACTTCTCCAACTTGAGTTTCTGTTTCAGAAACTCTGACTACGCCTTCACTGGCGTAGTTTTGGCCGTTAATCACATTGACGGTATGTGGTGTTAAATTTACTAATCTCATAACTCACCTCCTACATAATACTTATCGGCAGTCAGTGAATAAACTTTAATTAAAAATTAACAAAAACTCCATTTTTGCTAATAAAAACTTCTTTTGCCGTAAGCACTGGATTTCCTGTGTTTGTTTCTACAAATGTAGAAACTTCATAAGGGTTGTATCGTACTTTGGTCATAGACTCAATCACAAAATTAAGCCCTTGACTCCACTCGCCCTTTACGCCTGCGTGGACATTTTTTTGACGCTCGCGCAGCACTCTAGCGCGGCCCGCTTGACTAACTTTGAGTTGGCAGTTAGACAGCGTAATTTCGTCTACGTGAGCAATTACTCTGCCTTTTTTTTCGCCCTCAAGGGCTTTTACACTCAGACAGCCCTTGTGAAGATTTCTATAAACAAAAACTTTCATTTGTTTTTTCCTCCAACCACCTTCAGTGCCCTAGCAACCAAAAGGTCAATCTGTCTCATCATTTCTTCCCTTTCTTTGTCCGTCATTGCAGACATTTCCTCATCTCTAGAGGAAGAGCACAGCTCCGCCTCTATTCTTACAAGAAGTGTTTGTTGCAACACTTCTTGTGCGTATTGTTTTGGAGACATTTTTTTACCTTCAAACTTAATCATAAGCCACCCCCTACATAATACTTATCGGAGGTCAAAAAATAAACTTTAGCAAAAAATAAAGCCCGTTCAATAAAAACTGAACGGACTCCAAGCCTCCGAAGCATCTTAACGATGCCACAGATAAATCAAACTGTCAAGCTCCGATGAAGCCTACTTTAATTTGTTGCCCCATACTTGCTTTGATGGCTGACTCTTGCTCTAGTCGCTTCTTTTCAAGTGCCTGCAATCTGTTCAATAGAAAATTTGGCCCAGGCAGTGACGCAGCCTGACTTACACCATCAATACTTACATTGACTGAACTGTAAGGGAAAAGCATCGGAACGATGTCTGTCAAAAGACGAATACTTGCCACAGTAATAACTAAGTCAACTACAATAGCAGGCACTCTGCCTTCTGGGAAACCAGTCAATACTTCTACAGAAATCATATTAGGACGGAAGGCTTGGGGAGCATAGCCAGCCATAAAACTGAACACCGTTCCGTCGCCCCCGCGTGCTGTTGTTTTAATAGTACCTAAGTCAGCCAAGACGTTGATTCTTCTGTTTCTATAAGAAATCCAAGAAGGTGGCAACGTGAACTCGTTGATAGGCAAGTCATTCATTGCATGAGAAAACTTTAATTTCATTGACAAAATATCTGTCACAGGAAACTGCTTAATCTTTAAGCCGCTAAAGTTACTAGCAAACATACCTTCTGTGTAGTCAAACACAAGAGTCTGCTCGCATGGAGAAAGAAACATCCCCATCGACATCTCAATCTCATTGATGGCTGACGTAAGATACTGAGTCAAGAAGGCATCGTCAATCTCTTCAAGTTGCTCTGGGTCAACAAGTCTCTTGAGTCCAAACAGTGCAAACTTTCTAAGGTCATGAATGGTTGGCAACGGAAGGAATCTTTTAAAGGCTCCTTCGATTGTCTCCATATCTGACTTACAATGAATTGGATATGTGTTGTAGTCGCCTCTATAGGGCTCTAATCCTGCGGGGTTATAGCCAAGCGGATATTGGTCTGACATATTAGCAGCCCGCCCCTGTTAGAATTTTCTTAATCATATAAGGTACATTGATAGTCTGTACGAGTGTTGTACCATTGTAGATATTGAACTGAACAGTACCGCCAACAAGGGTATTAACTTGGTCAGCAGTCAAGTTCATTGTCCAGATGCTTCTGTCCATGGCCATAGGCAGAGCTTGCACCTCAAACGTCTGAGACGTAGCAGCTTGACCTAGCTTAGCAACCTTAGCTCGTTGAAACTTAGCCTTGACGACTTGGCCAGTTGGCACCATAAAGCGTCTTAGGGGAAGAGCGTCTGAAATCATAATTTGGAACGACAGCCTTACTGGAGAGTCTTGTGTGACTTCCCAATACTCTAACGGCGCAATATCGTTAGGTTCATCAAAAAGGTCTAAGGGTTTTACTTGGAAGTAATACATTATTTTCTTCCCTTAAGCTTGTGTTTTACATGTTCAAGTAGCATTTTACGCTCTTTTACAGCTTCAGGGGAGGTGTCTATTTGAATCGTATCGAGAGCAGCACTAAGTTTATCCATAATTGCCTTGTGCTTTTCTGGGGTTGCCTTCTTAGTTGCCTTTGATGGTTTGTTTTCGCCAATGATGAGTTTTTTCTCAAGGACTTCGTCTGAGCGCATAAGAGTGTCGGCGTCTTTACGTGTCTTGTCCTTAGAAGCTGCACGGGCGCGGCGGTTAATCTTAGCGTCAACAGATGTACCCTCAACATACCCACGGGTTGGGTCTAACATAAGTTCGCCCCTGTCAATTTGGTCTACAAGCTCTCTTGTCTTATCTGTTAGGTTCTTCATAGAACCAGTCAACCAAACTTCTTTCTCTTTGCCGTCTTTACCTTTAACTTTTACCTTTTGAACAATTTCTTTAGAGGGGTCGTCAACTGCTTGAGTTCTTGAAATTGCTGGCTTTTTGTATTTTTTGCCTCTTTTTTCAGACTCTATTCTATTTTCTTCTTCGGTGGATGCCGTTTTTTGATGAGTCGGCAAGCCTGCTCTGCGGCGGTAGTAGTTTTCTAAAGCAGTTGGCTCATACTCTTCTGCCGTTTGCGCTTGTTTTTTATAACCATGCTTGACATTTAGGTCGCCCCAATGAGCGTCCATGTCTTTTTGCCAATCACCGAGTGATTGTTCTTTGGTTTTAAATTCTTTACGAGGGTCGATAGACTCCATGTCTTTGCCGTATTGGTATAGGTGACCAACTTCATGAGCGAGAGAGTCGGGATTTCCGATATGTTCAACAACATTGTCATGAAAGCTTGGTTTGTCGATTACCTTGCCAGATGCAGCTACTTTACCGGGGGCGCGTTGAGCTTCTAATCCAAACCTTCTCTTAATCATATCAGCAAGGGCAGAAATTTGTTTTTCTCTACGGGGTGAACCTGCAGATGTCTTCCATCCTCCAAATACAGCTTCACGCTGCTTGCGAACATTCTTGCCTTTTTCTAATTCTTCTTTTGGCTTTTGAGTTTTAGGCTTTTCAGACATTTGGTGATGACGCTCAAGTTCAGCCCAAATGTGCATTTTGCTTTCTGGGCGCAACTCACGTTCTTCCTGTGCAGCGGCCTCTCTCTGTTCTTTGAGAGGGTCATGCCACTTGGGAAGTTGAGTCTTCTTGTCTTCTTTGAAATAACCTGATTTGTTCAGTTCACTTTTTTTTTTTATCCGCAGCCTTAGCTACGTTTTCTGCGCCTTCTTTAATCTTCTCTAAGTCGGCATCGGCCTTGAGTTGCTTAGCTTGAGGCATTCCCTTCGTGGGCTTCTCTTGCTCTTTAACCTTCATTTCAGCTTTTTCGAGGTCTTCTGATTTTTTAGCATCACCAACGGAAGCATGGCAGACTGCCCATGGGTTAACTTTGTCTTTTGATTTTTGTTTAACGGCAAGGACGCAACGCTCGAACTTAGCTTTAGACTTTACAAGAGAAAGGTCAGGCTTTCCGCCTGTTTTTCCGGCATCGCCTTTCCAACCACTATCAATTGCGAGTTCCGTTCCTCGTTTGTAAACAGCGGCAGTTGGTTGTTTGGCAACCATAGTTTTAGGAGCTGCTTTAGTGTCAGTTGAAATGACTTTTTTGTCTTTTATACTAACAACGTCGCCTTTGTCCAACTCTTCAGTTGGTTGACCATGCTCGTATGACAAATAATGAGCAATATCAGAAAGATACTGTCTTGCAACTGTAATCTTTGAGTCTACCCAATCCTCAAGGTCTTCTGATTCAACAACCATCTTATCAAGAGCTTGAGCATACTCCATGATGTCTTTGAGGTCTTTTTTAGCCATATGGCTTTCAGACTCATCGGCTTTTGACATAGCCATAGATGCAGGAGCTGCGGGTACAGGTGGACGCATTGCAGGAGGGGTGGCTCCACCAGTCCCAGGGATTCCTGTACCATTCATCTTAGCAAGTTTCTCTTTACGAAGAGCAGCGAGAATTTTAGAGCGCATGTCAGGTTGAGCAGCGTCTAGGACTTCATTAACTTTGGCGGGGCCTTTGATTTTCTCTACGGCTTCTTTTACATCTGACTTTTTGAGACTCATAGGTACTTCCGCCTTTGTCCAATCTGGGTTTGCTGACATATCTTTTGGCATGGGGACTTCTGCGTGTACCGGGGTTGCGTGAAACATCGCCACTACATTAGGAAGACCACTTGCCGAGTTCTTAAAGCCTAAATAACCTTTATCTTTCAACAACTTAAAGTAAGCATCCTGCATACTACCAATTGGTTTCTGCAGCCATTGCTCCTTAGCTTGTTGTTGTAAGCCTTCGGTGTCTTTAGCAATATCAATGATTTTATCATCTCCGGGGTGTTTGATGATATATTTTGACTTAGCTCCACCTGTCACTACTGACTCTGTCGGCGTACCTTCTTCATAGAAGTAGACTCTAGGGTGGGTGGGTTTGCCGTGCTTAGTCTCAGGAGAGTGCCTGCCCGCCGTCCCTTGAAACTCTGGGTCTAGGGTGGTGAGTTTAGGGGTAGTAGAGAAATGGATTAGGTGTTTAGGAGAGTCTGATTTTTTAAGAGATTTTTGTAATCCTCTGCGCTTCAACTCATCTCTAGCTCGTTTTGCAATATCATTATCGTGTGATTCAGATAAATGCTGAATATCACTTAAGTTTCCTTCTGGAGAAAGAATTTTGTCGTATTTTTCTTGGCGGCGTAATTTTAGTTCTTCTGTTGCTTGACGAGCAGAGTCTGGGTTATTTTCGCCATCATTAATCATGGCAATAATTTTTTGAATAGGTGTCTTTACAAGTGGTCTTGCTTTTTGTTGTATTTCTAGCGGTAAATTTTTGAATTGTGGGTTTAGTGTTACGCCTGTGCGAACATATTTGTCAGAGTCTACTGCTAGTTTGTGGAGAAGGTCTGGGTGTGTATTTGGGTTTTTTGCTATGCCTCTGCGAACATCTTCGTCAGAGTCTACTGCTAGTTTATGAAGAATGTCTGGGTGTGTATTTGGGTTTTCTGCTATGCCTGTGCGAACATATTCGTCAGAGTCTACTGCTAGTTTATGAAGAATGTCTGGGTGTGTATTTGGGTTTTTTGCTATGCCTCTGCGAACATCTTCGTCAGAGTCTACTGCTAGTTTATGAAGAATGTCTGGGTGTGTATTTGGGTTTTCTGCTATGCCTGTGCGAACATATTCGTCAGAGTCTACTGCTAGTTTATGAAGAATGTCTGGGTGTGTATTTGGGTTTTTTGCTATGCCTGTGCGAACATATTTGTCAGAGTCTACTGCTAGTTTATGAAGAATGTCTGGGCGTGTATTTGAGCTTTTTGCTACATTGTAGCGAACATCTTCGTCAGAGTCTTCTGCTAGTTTATGAAGAATGTCTGGGTGTGTATTTGGGTTTTTTGCTACGTTACTGCGAACATATTCGTCAGAGTCTACTGCTAGTTTATGAAGAATGTCTGGGTGTGTATTTGGGTTTTCTGCTATGCCTCTGCGAACATCTTCGTCAGAGTCTACTGCTAGTTTATGAAGAATGTCTGGGTGTGTATTTGGGTTTTCTGCTATGCCTGTGCGAACATATTCGTCAGAGTCTACTGCTAGTTTATGAAGAATGTCTGGGTGTGTATTTGGGTTTTTTGCTACGTTGTAGCGAACATTTATATGACTGGGCGTATTTTTACTAAATTTTGCTAAATATTTTTGTTGAGCAGCTAAATCACTTGTATTAAAAATACTTTTAATTTCAGGAGTATGACTATAGTCTCCTTGAAACCCTTTTGGCAAATTTTCTTTGTAAACTTTTTGAATTAAAGATGGCTTATATTCTAATAATTTATTCCTAAGTCCTTCACTTAAATCAGAAATTTCAAAGTTACTCTCTGGAGCATACCCTCCTCCAACAAACCCTTTAATCTTATCGGACGCCAACAACTTAGCAATATGTCCGTGATGTTTTGTTGATGGCTTCCAATTATGTTTTCCTTTCATCTCACCAAGATAGCCGCCTTCGTGCGATATAGTTACTAAAGGCTCAACCATTCCATTACCGTGGTCGCGTCTAATAGACCACAATTCTCCGCCTTTATGCGGAGTAGCACAATGGCCCATTGCTTTTGCTTCGTTTGCGTTTTTGCTTTTACCTAAATTATAAACACCAACTCCATCGCCAAAATCTAATAACTTTTCTCCTTCCGTCGGAACTAACGTAGGGGCTTCTTTTGCATGTCTTTTTTGATAAGCAGATTCTGCTTCCTTCAATAGCCCAATTCCACTAGCAAAATCATGCTGACTTGTTATCAAACCGGCAGCCTTTTGAACTTCTGGCATATGCAGTGAATCATTAAAGTGCTTAACGTGAGTTTTTTCTTCGTCGTTAAGACCTTCTGGCTTAGTTTTTGCATGACGCATAGCTAACTCAGCCAAATTTCTGTGTTTTATATTTTCATCAGCCCATTGAGCTGTTTCTTGGGCTTTAGGGTGGTTGCCCATGAATTTTAAAAAATGAGGAAACTTCTCGCCCTTTTGTAGTGGTTCTATGTACTCAGAATACAAAGGTAATTTTTGAGGAAACAAAGACTTTAGCATTTTGTTTAATGTTTTTTTCATAGGATTACCATGCTTTTTATCCATATCGAAGTCAATTGTGAAATGGGTTGGCTTGTTGTTCAAGTTAATAGTTGAATAGAAGTCTTCTGGCTCTTGGTTATGAATGGTAATTGAATGCCCTTCATGCCATAGCCCCTCGTGCGGCCCATTTGTATAGACCATCTTGTGTAAACCGCCGTCAGAAACAATTACAGAATCTTGGCCGTATTTCTTGCCCCAAGACAAAATGTCTTGATGGTCTGGATTTTCTACTAAATAAGAGTTTTCAGGGGTGCCGTACTTACCCTTCATGGGGGTAAACTTAAGGTTTTTAGCCTTCATTTCTTGCTCAAGAGCCGCGTTTCCACCTTCGGCTGACCCGTAACGGGGATTTTCAGCCGTTAAAATTGCAAATTTTTGTGAAAACAATGGCTTCATTCTTCGTCTTTCACAAGTTTAAGATTTGCCTTGCTCTTCTGAGTCGTAACGGCCCTGTCCCATTTTATCCTATCAACAATGTTTGATTGTTTATTTAGGGCTTTTTTAATCTTTTCGTTGCGGTCGGCATCTGGCGGGTTATCCCATAGCTCCTTGGGCAATTGCCTTTTGACTTCTTCAGAGAACTGCCTAAGCCTGAAGTGACTGTAAGGATAGACATTGTCTGGCAATTCTTCTTCTTTGTCTGACACATAGTCCTCTATAACTGAAATTATAGTTTCTTTTAAATTACTTAATAGAAACTATAGTTACTGTTTGATTTGCCGACTCGTATCGTGAGCATCTACTAGCTCTTTGCTCTTGTCCCAATGCTGCTGAGCCTGTTGCTTATGGAAGTTCACAAGAGATGACTCCATCTTGGGATTTTGCTTAATCTTTTCTTGGTGTCTCCAATAAGCATCGAGATGCTCTTGAGCATTAAACTTGGCATGGTCTGGGTGACCAAAGTGACTTTGAATGGGCTTTTTGTCTTTTTTGGTGCCGCCCATTGAGAATGGTTTTGCGTACTGACCATTAACGACTTTAGGGGCAGACGGCCAAAGTGCCTTTCTGAGACTCTTCACTAATTGAAGTTTAGGTTTTTTAGCAGACTCTTCTATTTGGTCTGCACTAACGTAAACTGCTTTGTGGCCTTTTGAGTCTGCCGAGTCCAATGCTCTGTCGATTCTTGGTTCGTCTAGTAAACCATAGTTTTCTAAGCTAGGTAGCTTATCAACATGGACATGGACGCCTGCAAGGGAGTCATGGCTTGGATGTGTCTTAAGATAGATTGGAATGCCTGCAGGTGAATCGTCTTCTGACATAAGAAGTTTGGGCTGTGTAGAGGGGTCTTTGGCAGGAGCCTTGTCTACAACTTTTGACTTGAGTTTTGCAATAATCTCTTTATTTTTAAGTTCTCTTTGTTTTTTAATATTTTCTTTTTGTTGTTCAGGAGTTACAGCCTTTTCCATGTCTTGCGACCTTTCAGCCTGTTTGCTGTACTGAGCAATATGGGGCAACAGAGAGGCATCGTCTGAAGACGCTTCTCTGTATGGTTTTGTAAGGTTGACCTTAAATCCAGATTCTTGCTTGAGTCTGTTCCAGTTTTTGAAGGCTGGCTTAGACTGCATAACGTCTGAATGCAGTGTGCCGTGAGCCTTGACTGCTTCTCTGAGTGCCAAGTAGTTGAGTTTGTTGCCTTGGAACTCAGGACGAGTTGCTGCTGTATAGACAGTCATTGGCTCGTCTTCGTTTTGTTTAGCAGCATGGAGGACAGACACGCCGTCTTTGTGTGGGTCGTGATACATCGACACTAAATGTCGAGCGTGAGTGTTATCATCAGATGCAAAGTGATGGACGTAGACGTTCCCAAAGCGTTGATGAGGTACTAGGGACGTACTAACAAGAGTCTCATGCGACCTCATGCCGTCATACTTAGCAACCTTGGCGACGCCTTCTGATGGTTCAGAGACTAGGACTTTTTCAAGTTGTTGTGTTTTTTGTAATGATTTTTGTACTTTGCCGTATTTGGCTTTGTAGATGGGGTGGTCTTTGAGATAATATGCTGCTGCATCTGGGTCTTTTTCTGCAATAGTTTGAATATGTTGTGCGTTAAGTAAAGGGTGGTCTTTGAGATATTCTGCTGCTGCCCTTGGGGCATTTTGTACAATAGTGTCAATATGTTGTGCGTTAAATAAAGGATGGTCTTTGAGATGTTTTACTGCTGAATATGGATTGTTTTCTGCAATAGTTTGAATATGTTGTGCGTTAAAGTCTTTGTGGTTTTTGAGATATTCTGCTGCTGCGTCTGGGTTATTTTGTACAATAGTGTCAATATGTTGTGCATTTAATTTATTACCTAAAACTTGAGCTGCTGAAGAAGCATTTCTATTAACCCAATGACTAATCACTTCGTCGTCTAAATGTTTAGAATTTTTAGCCGCCATCAAAGCATGCGCTCTTGACCGACCATCTTTAAAACTGTCCTGTTCTGTAATAAGTTCTAAAAGATGATTTTTCTGAAAAAGACGATGTTTTGTTAACAGCCTTAAGTCATTTACTCCTAAATCATCAATATTTAACTTTCCAGAATCTAATCCTTCTTTTAATCTTTTTCCTTGAAAAATATCTTTTACAGTATGTTGATATTTTTCAATTTTTGGAACAGAGTCAGATGCAAATATTTTTTGTTTTTCATCCCAATCATCACTTCTTAAGTCAACGAAATTTGGATTTGACACTCTGACTTGATTTTTGTGTTCTTGAGATAAATCATCAAAATGAAAGTTGTTTTCTGGCATATAACCAGCCCCAACCATCCCCTTAATATCGGGATGTTTCATTAATTCAACAATTCTTTTGTGATATGATTCTGCAGGCTTAGAGTTAGCCCTTCCCTTCATTTCCCCTAACCAACCTTTATTATTAATAAAAGTCAGTGCTGGCTCATGGTAAGTTTTGTCTCCAACTTTTACAACTTTTCTTAATGAAAGTATTTTGTCATCGTCGTGGGAGTCACCTGTATTTCCGCAGTGCCCCATAGCACCGCCTTCTTTTTTACAAATATTTTTTCCTAAATCAAACCAACCCCATCCATCTCCAAAGTCAACGACTGGCTTACCTTCAGCCTCGATATATCTACTTCCACTTCCTTGTCGCCAAGCATGTTCTGCATCATCGTATTTCTTGAAAGCCGACTCAAGAGTATCATTTTTATCAAGTTTGACATTCTTCATTTCAGAAGAAATGTCCATCATTCCATTAATGTGACCTAATTTGTTTTTATTATCTTCTGTGTGAATTTGAGGATTTTGTTTGTAATGTCTTAAGTATAAACTCTGCAAATCATTGTGTTTTATATTGTCGGCAGCCCATTTCAAAACATGGTCGTGTTCATTTGTGTTAGGGAACATCTGCTTAAGTTGTTTGAATCCTGCCTTCATTAAAGGCTCATGGGGATAAATAATAGGATATAGTTTTGGTTTGCCTTTATATGCAGGCGGGTGAGTAATTTGTGTTCTTGGGAAAACTGGCAAGTTCATAACACACCTTACTTGATATTTGGTTTTGGCATTTTAGTTGCTGGCGTCAATCCTTTTGGAGAACCACCTTCTAATAATTGTTTAAAATCACTTACATAACTATCTGATTTCATTTTTGCCTGACTCTCAGGAGATTTTACACTTTGAGCAGTTTTGTTATGTCCATACTTCCAAGCATATGCCGCCTCTGGGGTATATCCATGAGTTTTTAACACATGGTTTGCAGCATTTCCAGCCAACTCAAACTCTATATCTGGGTTTTTTTCAAGATAAGTATTAATTTCGCCTGACGGTGCATTCATTTTTAAGATTTTTAAAATACGTGGGTCTTTACCGCCGTTTCGTTTATATCTGTTTGTAAATTCTTGCACAGTCAATGGCATTAAAGCAAAATTGCCAATAGCTCTCATGCCATAGTGCATTGATTTTGGGTCTGTGATTGTGGGATGATTTGTATTTTCTCCGCCGCTTGACTCTTTTTGGGCAATATTCCACAAAAACATATGAAGAGGGTTGCCAGCAGATAGTTGAGAAAGTTTAGTAATTTTTTCTGGAGCTACAGGAGGTGCCTCTAACTTTTTTTCAGTTGCAGGCGGTTTGTCTGCAAACATAGAAGTTTGATTAGGCGTTGCAATTGACCCTGCAGTTATAGCAGCACCTATTCCAAGTGTACGCAACTTATCGCTTATTTTTTTTTCGAGTGGCTCTTCCTGTTGGAAGCCCATCTTATCAGCCATCTGAAAGTGCTTGAGAGCCTTCTCGTGATACTCTCTGGCTTTTGCCTTCTTTCCTTCGGTGAAGGCTTGTTTAGCCATACCTCGGTACTCTTGACCAATACGGTTATGGTGGTGGCTGTCTAAAGGTTCGCCTTGATATTCGCCGGACTCAATAGCCATAGCAGAAATAGATTTATTTAGCTTTTCGCCTTTACAGGCAAGAGCCTTTATAAGTTTTTGTTTTAAAGACTTCTTAATCTTGCGACACGAACCTTTTGAATATGGCTTCTTGCCGGGGGTTGGCTCATAACCCTCCCAACAGCGGCCTGCCTTCTTAAGCTCATCTGCCAAACCAGAACCTTTAAGCTTGCTGTAATAAAAAGGGTCTTCGGAAAGATGGTCAGCAACGATTTCTTTTGCAACTTCAAGATTGTCTGTATGCTCTAACTCTACTTTGAGGCCCATTTGGACTTGTTTAGGGTCGAAATCTGCAATGTCTTTAGTATCGCCCTTACCGCCAACAAGTTCATTGGATTTTGTGATGGTTGGTTCTGCTTCTTTGAGAGCAAGCTTATTATCTAAGTGCTCTCTAAGGAATGCGGCTAGTTTTGCTTTTGGAGGCATGTCTGACTTTTGAAGAGACTTGTTGCATTTCCAACGTCTTCTAGCCAAACAAATTCTTTTGTCCGGAGTCTTTGAGCAGTCAATATTATGGTCATTCATCTGACCTTTGCTTCTGGCGCAATAGCTCTTTTTTCTTGAGCCACCTTCTGGCTGAGGGCGTTTAAGGTTGCTACCAGTGGCTTGGTTATAGGCACGTCTTCCTTCAGCGGTCAAGCCGCCTTTCTTGGATTTGTGCTTAGCCTTGAGGTTGAATCTCTTCTTAGCCATTATTTCACCAACAATCTAATAACGACCTGCGCAACACTGGCAATTAAGCCAATACCCGCAACAGACCAAGCAACAAAGTTTTTAATGTTTGAAATTTGAGTTGACACTTCACTTACTTTAGTAAGTAGTTCTTTTTGTTCTGTAAACACTTGAGCATCTTGATGTTCTAATTCTACTTTATTGAGTTTAACAAGGTTTTCAAGTGCATCGGTGCGGCGCATATGCTCGGCAAGTTGCTGTGCCTGAACGGCTAGGGTTTTGTCAGAATTAATTGACAGAACTTCTACAGCTTCTACATTCTTTTTAATATCTTTAACGTGGTCAGACAGTTCAGATAGTTTTTCAACAATCACTTCATTTGAAACAGAAGCTTGTTGGACTACTATCTTACTGGTTCTTGGGCTGCTCACGCTTTGGAGTTTTCGGCTGCTGTTGTTCTTCTTCTCTGACATTTATAACTCCCGAACCCTTACCATGCTTAGCAATCTGTGCAGCTTGCCAAGCATTAGAACCACCAATGATACCGACTATAGTCACAATTGCCCAAATAAAATCACCTGTTACAGATGACGAAGACCTCCATGCCAGCAACGCCAATAGCGTTATGGCAAATAGCCCTGCAAAAAGTCGTCTGTCCGTCCAGATAAATTTCATATCTTTATTTTACCAAACAAAAAGCGGCTCAAGTGCATGTTTCTCATACAAAAGAGCCGCCCTTAGTTAAAAAACTAAGAAATTATTTCTTAGTTGGGATTTTCACGCCCATGAGTTCAGCCTTGGAATAAACATCGCGAAGCTCGGCGGGACTATTAGCCCAGTTAGCATCCTGAACAAGAGCTACAGGAGCCTTGGTGTTGAGAAGATACTCAACGACTTCGGACTTATTGAGCATCTCTGGAACAGAATCCGACTTAGCCATTGTCTGAACTTCAGCGCGGTTCATTGCTGCAGGACGGCTGACAGGAGTTGACTTCTTGAGAGAAGCATTTTCAGCGCGGAGGCCGTCAATTGACTTCTTCATTTCGTCCATAGTCTTTTTCATGTCGTCCATAGCTTTGTGCATTGGAGGGACAGCTTTGCCCATCTCGGGAGCAGCAGGTGCAGGAGCTGCGCCTTCGGCACCACCTTGACGTTGAGCCATTTCAGCCTGAACAGCAGCCATGAGTTCCTGAAGATCTTCGTCATCAAGAGCCTTAACGACTTCGTCTAGCGACTCTCCACCTTCTTCAGCGGCATCTTCAAGTTGGTCAGCTTGGTCTTCAATTTGGTCAGGTTGGCCGCCTTCCATTTCTGGAGCAGGAGCAGCTTCGCCGCCTTCCATTTCTGGAGCAGGAGCAGCTTCGCCGCCTTCCATCTCAGCGCCTTCTTCTTTCTCTTCGCCTTCTGCCTTGTACATGTCTGACTTTGCAAGCTTTTCAACTTGCTCTGTCAAGCTGTTGATTTCTTCTAGCAAATTTTTGATATCCATTTGTTCTTTTCCTTGAGTTTAAAGGGAGTGACAGCGTTATTAAACGCCGCCAACAACCGCTGTACGAGAAGGAGCAAGAGCCATTGAGTCTGCTGGGAGACTGTCAGCGCCAGCGCCATCAACGCCTTTAAGAGCAGGAAGCACGCCATTAGCGGTAACCTTAAGCTCAACTGGTGAGCCAAGTTGACCACGGAGGCAATGAACCAAATCCTGAACAAATTTAGCGTGATCACCCATAGGTGCCAACGGAGCCTCGACAGCAACCAAAGCATGAACGGAGCCATGAATTGGAGCGTTGCCGCTGTGGCTAAGGGTGAACATTGAAGCTGGAAGTCCGTCGCCTGCTGGAATCAAACGAACAAGGGCAGCGACATCGTTTGTGCTACGTGTAGCGTCTGTAAAGTTTACATAAAGAGCTGCATAGCCTTCGCCGTCTTGACCGACGAAAAGAGCCTTGGGGTCTTTCCAGCCAAATGACTTAAGCTGAGTGTCAACGAGAGCTTGCAATAGTTTTAATTCGCGTGCGTGAGCCATGGAGAAATCCCCTATTCTATTTTAGGATTGTACAGGTTTATTCCTGCAATGATTCAATTTTATCACAACCAAAAGTAATTTCACCGTATTTTTCAACTTCTATACCTAACCCCCTTAAATAATTGATATTTGATTCTTTGTGGTCGTCTCTGTAAACCACTCTCTTAATACCACAAGCAGCTATCAATTTGCAACACTCTGCGCAAGGCGCTAAAGTAATATAGATAGTGGCGTCTTTAGCTTGTTTTGACGTGAGCTTCAATAAAGCATCCATTTCGGCATGAATCATAAATGGCTGTTTTGACTGACAAAAATAATCATCAATCTTTTTGTTTGGGACTGGCTTATTGTGACCGTCTGATAACTTATGACCATCTTTGGCCACAACAGCGCCTACTCGTCTTTTAGTATCAGGAGAAAACTTGCTTACGATGTTTGCGTAAGCAATGAAGTGGTCGTCTTCTTTGATTAATTCCTCAGCCTTCGCAAGCAACGCACTCCCCCCTCGAAGACAAGTCAGCTCTCAAGACAGAGGAACTGCGTACATAATAAAGAGTCTTAACTTTTTTCTGCCATGCCGTCCAATGAACATCATGAAAATATTGGGGCTCAACGTCTTTCGAGAAGAAAAGATTGAGCGATTGTGCCTGACAGATAAATGGTTGTCTGTCTGCCGCCAAGTCAATTAAAGTCAATTGGTCAATCTCAAAAGCCGTTTTAAAAACATCTTTATCTTCATCTGACAAAAAGTTTAATCCTCGTACCGACCCTTCGTCCTTAACAATAGCGTTCCACACCTCTTCCGTGTCTTTGCCCAGTTCTTGTAGTCTCTTTTTTAGGAGAGGATTAAATTCAATAAAGGTTCCTTTAGCTGTTTTCTTTACATAAGCGTTAGCATTGATTGGCTCAACGCCTGCCGAAATGTTGCCGGTAATAAGAGAGTTTGATGCTGTGGGAGCAACGGCAATTAAATGAGTTGACCTTAGTCCCGTTCCTTTGCACCATTCTGGTTCGCCAAATTCTTTAGCGAGTTTTTTAGATGCGTTTAGAGCGTTCTCTTGGATATTCTTAAAGATGGCCTTATTAAGAATCTTAGCTCTAAACGAACCCATCCCTACGTGCTCTTGTTGCAACAGTGTATGCCAGCCCATAACACCTAGCCCCAAAGCTCTGCCCTTAATAGCAGAGCGAACAGCGGCTTCAAAGCCCTGCAGCTTTTGAGCCTTCTCGATGAACTCAGTTAAGACTGCATCAAGAAGATAAACAGACAGCTCTACTGTGTCTGTATCTTTCCATTCATGCCACTTGGCTAGATTGAGTGAAGACAAACAGCAAACAAAAGTATGGTCGCTGTCTGTATATAAAACTATTTCGGAACATATGTTACTAGTTGAAATCTTTAGGTTATTTTTTGTATACGCTTCTGGATTTTGTGAGTTTACGTTATCTGAATAAAAGATATAGGGCTCGCCTGTCTCAAGACGTGCCTTATAGATCTCTCTTAGTAGCTCTTGGGACGACTCATCGCCTGACTCAACTTTGTGCATAAAGCTATCTGGGATACAAACAGCATGATGAAGGTTAAGGCACTGACGGTTGGGGTCACCCTCTGGACGGCGCATACGCAAAAACGCTTTAATGTCTCCATGGTCAACAGGAAGATAGATGGCTGCTGCACCACGACGCACGTTGCCTTGACTAATGCCAACTGTAATAGAGTCATAAATTTTGGCAAACGGAATCATGCCTTCAGATGTTCCGCCTGTACTAATCTTAGAGCCAGCGGGACGAAGGTCGCCCATATAGACACCAACGCCGCCTCCATTCTTTGTGAGCATGGCAAGCTCATGACCCTTCTGTAAGATGGAACTAGTTGAATCCATTGGGGAAATTGAATAGCAGGAGATAGGTAAGCCTCTGTTGGTGCCCAAGTTACTGGCTACAGGAGTAGCTAGTCCTATCCAACCCTTCCACAATATATTAAAAAACTTTTCTTCAAGCCCTGGCTTCTTAAGAATGTTAGCTGCTGTACGAGCAACGCGAACCCACATACCTTTGGGCGTTTCGTTTGGAAGAAGATAGCCTCCCAATAAAGTCTTATATCCGATTTCAGTTAGAAACTCAGGAGCTTCGCCTTGTTTCTTGAGTTCTTCTAATTCCATGAAAAGACTCCATTAAAACTTAATTTTTGACCAATCAACGTGTCCCTTTGAATACGCTGTACTCTTTAGGGCAAAAAAATCAGAATGCTCGTTGCCGGAGCTTAGCACATCAAACCAACCAGTAATAGCTTTTACCGACTCAACATCAATATTCTTCCAATTAGTTTTTAGTCCCAAGTCTTGCAACTTGGTGTTAGCCCTATATCGAACATATGCCTTGAGTTGCTTAGGAGTAATTCCTTGAATTTCAGCCTCATCAAATACGGCATCAATATAGTCGTCTTCTAGTTCAACAATGTCTCTGGCTGCCTGATAGATAGTTTTTTTAAACTCATCAGTCCAAATTTCAGGATGCTCAGACATCAGAGTTCTAAACAGCCAACAACCCGCATCGGAGTGCAGCCCTTCGTCTCGAACCGACCAGCTAACAATATTAGCTACGCCTTTAAGCTTATTAAACCGTGAGAAGTTCATCAAGACGGCAAATGAGCTAAAAAGAGATACGCCTTCGGTAAAGGCCGAGAAAACCGCCAACGAGCGAGCCCTGCCCTCTAGGGTTTCCGTATCATTTAGAATTGTAGCCAACTTATCTTTCTTAGCTTTCATAGCAGGATTCTTTAAAAATTCTTCGTATTCAGATAAAGGAAGACCCAGTGAGGTTGATAAATGGTCGTAGGCTGCAATATGGATACTTTCAAATGCCCCATTAGTGGCTGCCATCTGTTGCACTTCTGGATGCTTAAACCACTTAGCTACGTTTGATGACCAGTAGTCTTCCGCGTCGATTTCAATGGTTGTAAACAAACGAAGAATCCTGATAACAACTTTTTTTTCATTTTCAGTTAGGTTTTCATTATAGTCTTTAATGTCTGGCCCCATGTTGACTTCTGTCCAAAGCCAATGAGCCTGCTGCTGTTTAAGAAAAAATTCATATGCTTCGGAATATTGGAATGGTTTATAATAAAGACGTGGCTCTATGAGCATCCTAATTCTCCTTGGCTGCCGTTAGAAGCTACACAATTTTAACCGACTCGCCAAGAGTTATTTTATGTTATATTTCTCTGAAATTTTAATAACTTGAACTATTGACTGGAGCTGTTCGTAAAGGTCTTCAAGGTGTCCATTATTATCAATCACAAAATCCCAACCTTTATAATCATTTAGTGCATTCTCTGACATATGAGCAGCTCTTTCTTCTTGTGGACGGGTTCTTCTGTCTACTTTAACAAGAAAGAATCCATTATTCTTAAGTGCTTCGGCTTCATTTGGGAACCGAACGTCTGTGATATAAAAATTGTTTACAAAGGCTTCGTTAGAAAGATAACAACCTTGTCTTTCGGCCTGATGGATTCTGTTTAGGCAATGGTCTATCCAAATCTTTTCATTAATAGAGCGACCCCAGTCTGTTCCAACCCAAGTTAGCAACTTAGTATCCTTAAAGGCATCTACTCCTGCAATCTCATGAGTAGCCTTCATGATGTCATAGATGGGTTGAGCAAACTTAAAAATTTGCCCTCCATATTGTCCCTGAAGATATTCTGCTGAAGTGTCTTTTCCTGAGCGAGCCTTATAACCAAAAGCAATCTTCATAAATCCCCCTATAAAAATAATTAATCTTTAAGTTTTGCTCCCCACTTTACTAAGAAAGACCTGCAGTCTTCCATTGAAGCCATTGCCGGAAACCCCATATGCCTTGCATAAGCTTTGATTGAAGCGTCCCATGTTGCCTGATAGCCATTTGCATGCTGACGAGCGACCTCTAGTAAATCAAACAAAGGAATCTGACTATTACTCACATCAATCTTGGGAGTCTTATCTGCCTCTTGGTTCTGAAGCTGTAGAGGAATCGCATTCTTTTCTAGAACAGCGACTTTGGGGGACATTGTCGTGTCATGCAACATGTCGAGAACATCTACTTTTTTGGCTTCTTTGGGTGCTTCTGGAATAACAGCAGGGGCTTCTTCGGCGCTCATTGCATGAGCAAAAGCAACTTCTTTATTTCCTTTTTCAAATTCAATAGCATCACTAAGCGCGTCTTTTAGTTTTTCAGCGACGGGCTGACTCTCTTCCGCAGGAGTTTCTACAGGCGCAGGCTCTGCTTCTGGTTCGGCTAGCTCATTTGAGTCATCAATAAATGCGCTCATTGGGTCTACAGACTCAACTACGCGAGATGAAAACTTTTTTTTCTTTGACATAGTCAATCTTCCTCTCTAACTGGATAAACTGGAACTATTGACGAGCCATCGTAAGACACTCCATCAACATGTAAACACATCTTATCTGGTGAATATATCTTTTTGTCAACCCAAAAGTCAAATGCAGTTGCCCTAATCCCGAAAGTCGTAGTAAAAGTCACGTCCTGAGACTGACCATCTTCTTCTGGAGAACCTTGACTAATCGTTGCTATTTGCAAACCCTGATTCTCAAGAGTCATGCGACCCTTCTTCAGAACATAACGCAGCACAAGGCAAAACAACTTGTGTAGCTGAATATCGCCTGCTGTCTTAAGCAAGATACCTACGTTGACTGCATCTCCAGATGCATTAATAACGGCTGTACGAGCATCATGGGCTGATTTAAAGCTCCAACCCTTAAGCAGGGGCTTGCTTTCAAAGTAAGGAATGGGCTTGTCTAAGATGACTGTAATTGAGTCAGAGTTATTAAACCCTTCTGTCGATGGAGCGTCTGGCAGGTCTTTCTTATCAGGAAAGATGGCTTTGACTGTAGCCGAGAACTGACCTTCAGGGGTAGACAAATGAGCTTTCATTCCAACTGATACGGCGTCTAAGATGCCCGTAGACTTCAGAAACACCAACTTATCCTTGCCTTTAGTCTTAAGTGCGTCGCCAACGAGATAGACCTTGGGGTCAATAGCTTGTGGTTCTTCTTGACCATAATCTCCAAAAAACTTATTCGTCTCGCCGCCGGACGATATAACGTAAATAGCGTAGTTTGGGCTTGTATTTTGAGTGTAATACTCGTCTACGATAATCTGTTGACCAGTCTTTTGCAGCACAACGTCCATAAGCATCTTGACGTATTTATAGCCGCCTGTTAGCTTATTAATCATACATAAGTCAATATAATTAGACAACAAATATTCTAATTCGTCTGGGTTTTCTTTAAGGTGCTGAAGTCCAGCTTGAATTGTTGTCATGACGGCTAAGTCAGCCAAATACATGCCCATCAGCCGTTCCCCCTTAAATAATTTTCCATTTCAGTTTGAATGATATCAATCATCAAGTCAAGCATTGTCGAGTCTGCAAAGTTCTGAACACGAGGAAACAGGCGGCGTGGCTTGATACCAGGGTGTACCCACTTTGACTTAGACAAAGGATTCTGTGACATAGTCCTAAACAAAGTATACTGGACGTTCTTGGGTCGAGCACCTTTAGCAACGTCCTCTAGTGAGCCAAACCGACTTGTGCGAATCATGCCCTTAAGCTGTGGGTCAGCGGTCAATAGACGCTCAACTACCATTGCAGAGCCATCTCTGTTCTTAGCCATTCTTGGGGCACTAAACGACGGGTCCTTAAGAGCCGCCTTAATCTTATCCTGCAGCAACTGGGCTTTGTCTGTGCCGGCAATTGGTCCTTTGTCTTTGTAGACTGGCAAAGGAATTGACATATAGCGGTAACCCTTTTTAGAGAACTTGACGTTGGGGCCGTTGAGGTGAGTTGTCTTCATGTCAAACTCACTGGCTCCATTCTCAACGGCATTTGCTAACCAAGAGGTTTTGTCTAGGTCAACAATAAGAACATTGTCCGTCAGCTTAATGTCCAAAGAGGCCATGTATTCGTCGATGGAAGTCTTGAGATTTTTTCTGGCTTGGGCGGCAAATTCTTGGCGAATAAGTAAGGGCGCTGAAGAGATTGCCCTTTCAACTGCGTTCTCTACAGCATTTACATAGTTTTCAAAAAACTCAATAATATCGCCAAGGTCAGCCATTATTTCATTTCCAAACCTTGAATCTGCTCATCGCTGACTGGTTCAACAGGTGCTTGTGGCTGAGAAGCCGCAGCCATCTCTTCGCGCACAATGCGGCGAATTGCGGCTTCTAGCTCGGGAGCCAGACCTTCTTCCATTGCCAAGCGCATAATTTCAGCAACAACATCTGTACCGATTTCTTCTGCGGGGAAATGAGAAAAGTCTTGGTCATCAATTTCAAACGAATCATCTTCGAGAGAACTAATGTCAAGTGGCAATGTACCCGCCGAGTCAAACTCGTCTTCGCCATATGCTTTTTCAAGTGATTCACCGTGGCTCATTTTGAGCTGCTCCACTGTGTCATTAAGTTTTTTAAGTTTTTCATAAAGTTTTTGAGATTCTTGTGGAACAAGTTTTTTCTCAGAGAGACGCTCATAGTCCATATCGTTAACTAGGCCGTGCATAATAGCGTAGTACAAGTCGGCTGTCGTGATAGGACGCTCATTGAGCTCCGAGATGACAGACGGAGCTTCGTCGTGCCATTGCTCTGAGTGGCAATCAAAGTATTTTGCGCCGTCACTGAAGAACAAAGGCTTGCTTGTCTTACCAAAGATGACCTTGTACTTGAGTACACTTGGTGAATCTTCTTTTGACATTTCTTCTGCAGGCTGTTCTTTTTGACCAGATTCTGCCAAGAATTTTGCAATGTCTTCTTGTGATGGTTCTTGGCCATGTTGGTGCCTAAAGACAGCGGAGAAAGCCTCGACGAGTTTCTTTACGTCTTTGACGGCATCTACTTTTTCTTCTTCTTGTTCTAGCGGCTGAGGCTTAACGTCTTCCATTTTTTCTCCTATCATTTCGCAGGCTTAATAAGGTATTGTTCCCAATTTTGCAATTCAGGCAAGTTGAACCAATCAATTGAGTTTTCTGGCCCGTCTCGCACTGTCGAATAATCACACAACACTAGCTGTGGCGCATACTTTACATCTCTTGGCATTTTGCCTGTTCCCAAATCGTTTGAGGGCAACAAGCGGATGTTATGAGGCAAAGCACGCACAACAAAAATGGGTTGGTAGTAGAACACAATTGAAACTATTTCACCAAGTTTAGGCTTGTCTGTACTTTCTACCCACTTGATTTTACCCTCTGTCGTAACGTGAAAATCAAGTCCTTCGTTCAAGCGAGTGCCGCGAGAAGTGAGCATATAATCCACAGCTCTACAGCGATACATAAGCGAAGTTTCTTCTTCGCCTTTGTACTCAAAGTTTTGTTCAAAAAGTTCTGTCATTGAGGGATTCAAGATAATAACGTCATTTACTCTAACAAAAACACGCTCTTGCGAGCCGTCTAGGTATTCTCCAGCTACGTTGAACATGGATGTGCCGGTGCCATATAAACCCATGGCTGTAAGCGTATCCCTGACAGAAAAGTCTTGTCCGACCATCAATATTGGACGAATATCGTAATAAATAAACGGTCTTTCTGAGCCGTTCTCTGACAAGTCCATTCCTGCCTGAAGACTCTTGCGTTTGGGGTTAAGAGCATGGCGGCAGTGGAAAGCCAAAAAGCCCTTAGTACGCAATAGGTCATGAATTTGGTCTATATTAAACGCAGCCACTGGAGCCTTCTTGGGAATAGGCCCCAGTCCAATTAGACCCTTGCGTTTATTTTTATCATAAATGGTCATTTTTTATCCTTCGACATCGCTAATGTATTTTCTCACAAGAGCATGAACAGCCTCCATGGCTGTTTTGCACTCAGGATTTTTCCAAGTCCAATCGGTTCTTGTGCTAACAGCATCGGTAATTACAATCATAAAGCCCTCAAGCCATTCAGGGTACTTGAAGGAATCAGGCATTTCTGCTTTACCAACTGCAACCAAATCGTCAACAAAATCATAAACATAGCTTTCTACACAAGGTGCTGACTTCTTCATGACGAAGTAAGCCATACCTGCTTTATGCGCATCAGCCAGCTCTTCTGAGGTAACAGCCCATTTAGTTGGATTCAAAAGACCGTCTTTCTTAGCTTGCTCAATTTTTTGCATATTGTCAAGGGCTTGCCTAATTTCCTGAGCTTTTTGCTTATCTTCTACGATTTCCTGTTTAGCCTTGCGGTTCTTTTCAGACTGCTCGCCAGGTGGTAAATAGCTATCATTATTGAACAAACAGTCTCTTAAATTTTCTACAATTACGTTTGCATAGGATTCTTGAGTCCATTCTGATTTTTCAAAAAATACTTTGGGTTTCTTAAGCCAATCAATAGCCAAATCCGTTAATGTGTCAAATTTCTCAGCAGTATCAAAATCCCATGGATAGGCAACGGGAGGGATCTTGCCTGGGGATGTTTTTCTTTTCCCATTTTCGTATTTCCACCACTCGTAGGGCAAATCCCCAAAGATAACTTCCGTGAACGCTACGACCTGATCTTCGACTTTGTAGGAATTATTAGCTGCAACCTTGGGGAGTTTACGCATTAAAACATTTTTTGCTCTTCGAGCAAACTCTTTTAAATCTGAATTTTGCTTAACAACTAAAACAGAAAAAGGGGGGAGAGGGGAGGTAGCCGCCTCTGGCGGCCTTTGTTCTTCTTCCTTTATTGTTATTTCTTTATTCTTATTACTATATAGTTGTTGAGGTAAATTTTCACCCCAATGGTGGGGTAAATTTTGACCTCTATGATGGGGTAAATTTTTACCCCAATGGTGGGGTAAATTTTGACCTCTATGATGGGGTAAATTTTTACCTGATTGAGTAATTTCAGTTTCTTTAGTTATTTCAGTATGTTCTTCGTCTGAGTGTAAAAACTCCAAAATGTTATCATGCTGAATATAATAGTAATTTCTAGGAGGAAACCCCTTTTTTTCTATTTTTAAAAAACCAACATCCTGTAATTTTTGAAAAATCTCTCTTCTAATATAACGAGAAACATTGCAGTCTTTTTCTAAGTTTTCAGAAATATTATAAAAACCGTCATCTTCCAGCATTTTTTTACCTTTAAAGTATTTATATTTTGAAACTAGGTCAGATAAGATGATAGCGCCATCATTGCCAAGCAGGCTGGCAATTTTTTTGTTTACCATCCAATACCCGTCATGCGAAAGGGTATTTATTAAAATATCTGAACTTTTTAAACGAGTTGACATAAAACCTCCGACTTTTCCTCTTCGGAATTAAGCTTGTAAAACTTTAATCTTTTTAAGTTAATCTAATTTGATTTTGAATGTCAAACTACTTATTGATTGTTTGGGTAGTTTTAACCAAGGAGAGAGTTATGAGTTCGTTTTGCAGAGTCGAGTTAGTTGGTAAGATTGGGAAGGATATCGAAACAAAGACATATCCAAACGGAAAAATCTTAATTTTTAAAGTCGGCGTAATCAATAAATATAAATCAATCCAGTGGCATAAGGTCACAGTTAAAGGAAGTTTGGTAAACATTGTAGAAGGGTACATCAAGCCAGACCATGTAGCATTAGTGCACGGCGATTTAATTATTGACAAATGGGAAGATGCAAACGGAGATGCTAAGTTATCTTTTGAGGTAGACGCAAAAGAAGTATTTTGTTTTTTGCCTCAAAAATCAGGGAAGTACGAAAACAGTCAAGGATAATTATATGTTAAGAAGTACAGATGGTCTGTTGACGATTGAAGCCAGTAAAACTAAAAGCGATTTGACTATTCCGGCAAGCGATGTGTCGGTAGTTAATGTGCCTGAAAATTCCAACGAATCTGATAAGCTTTTTAAATCAATTTATAATATTTCAACAGACCGCCACATCTGTTTAGTTTTAGTTAGGCATTCAAAAGGTGAGTATCTAAAAGCATTATCAAACGTTGCGAAAATTAAATACCTTGATTATATGGACGAAGTGCATATTACTTATCAAAAATCTTCTAAACGTGCAGGTAGTTTTACTCACTTAGGAGAGTCTGGATTTTTGTTTTATAAAGGAAGTCAGCCAACCGTAGAAAACACTAATTGGTTTAGAAACGACGCAAATGGACTTAATGCTAGCAATCACTGGGATTTAGGAATATATTCTGTTACGGAAGATAAATTAAAAGAAAAGGGAGAAAGGACAATTTTTCCTAAGTTTGCCTGGGAGTTAGGGTTATTATTAATGACTTTAGCTACTCCCTTGCAGCACAAAAGAATTGTTTGGACGTTGCCTTGGGATGAAAACCTCTTACAATTTGCCAGCGAGTGGAAAATTCGTTTGCACTTGGTTACAACATCGGATGTCGATGCATACGACGCTTTGACTGCGTATGAAAAAATTGTAAACAAAGAGGAAAAGAAAATTAAAAAAACGGAGAATTTATCATGAAACAACTAGTTGTCGGCAAGCAGGCTAGAGATATGGCGGTGGACGCGCTCTGTGAGATTGCAGAAGCGGTGGGTTCAACTCTAGGGCCAGCAGGTCTACCTGTAATCTTTGATAAGCCAAATCAGATGGGAGAGATGCAACCAACTGTCACCAAAGATGGTGTAACCACAATTAGCTGGATGCAATTTACCGACCCAATTAAACACGCGGTACATTATTTTGCTAAGCAGGCAGCTAATCATTCTGTTTTAGAGAGCGGCGACGGAACTACCTCAACCCTCGTGTTATCCTCTGCCATAGCTAATGCCATTAAAGAAAAAAATGCTGCAGCTCCTCAAGCTTACGCTCGTCAAGTAGAACGTCATATTGAAGACTGTATTGGTTACATTCGTGAAAATGCAGTTAAAGATACTGAAGCGGTTGCAATGGTAGCTAAGACCTCTGCTAACGGCGATATGGAGATTGTTAACTGCGTTATGGAGGCTCTCGACAAGACAAGCGTTCATGGCACTATCCTTGTCGAAAAGAATGTGGCAGCTAAAGAACGCTATAAGGTTGAACTACAGGATGGCTATAATGCTGGCCGTGGCTATAACCACCACCCAACTTTGGCCATGAGTTGCTCCGATAAGCCAGGTGAAAACCTGCCCTTCCAGATGGAAAATCCATATATCTTGCTTTATAACGGCGAAATTCATTCAGTTGAACAACTTAATGCAGCCGTAACTGACTTAGGCATCAAGACCAACAATAGATTTACTTTACTTGTGTTTGCCTACGATGTGGCAGAAAGCGTTTGTAATGAGCTAATCCCCGTAAACCGTAAATACGCAGGCAAGGTTAGTATCTTTGTCTCAAAGGTACGCCAGACTGCCGAGTTCAATAGCGGTATGCAAATCCTTATGGATATTGCTGCCATCACAAATGCTGAAATCTTTGACGGCGCATCTTATGGCCGTGCCAAGGTAGAAAACTTAGGTACTTGTAATCATGCGGTCATACATCCCTACAAGACAGTATTGCACGGACGCAATAAGAATCACTTTATTCCTAAGCGTGCTCAGCAGAACATCAATGCTATGGAAGCTTCGCGTTCAGCATTTGATAAAGATGTAATTGCCGCACGTAACGCTGAATTGACAGAAGGTCTAGTAACCATCGTGGTAGGTGCTGGGCATGCTGCTGCTGTGCAGGAGCGAGCAGACCGCGTTGACGATGCTATTAAGGCAGCTCAGGCAGCTAGGAGAGGTGGTATTGTCCCAGGGTGTGGTGTCATGTACCAACAGGCCGCCTTGGCTTGTGGCTTGCCTGAAAACCTAGTTCAAGCCCTATCTGCAGTCACTAATAAAGTATTTGAGAACCTTGGTATCGAAGCGCCGCCCCGTAAAGAAAATGAAACGTATGCAGTTCAAGAGGATGGTTCCGTCAAAGTTGGACACTATAAAGATTTACAAGTTTGTGATGCTGCCGAAACTTGCATGAGCGTGTTGCGAAATGCTTGCGAGCTTGCCATCATGTGCAGCACGACGGCTTGCTTCAGCTTGACTGCTGACTTGCAAAAAATGGATGAGTTGCGTAAGCTGAAGTCTCTTATCTCGGAGTCAAGATAACATGCCGTTAAGGCTGTATATTTGTAAAAAATGTAAAAAAGAAACAGAACTGTTTGACGACGAAGTCAGCAGTTTTGTTGCCGCATGTAAAGAAAACTCTTGCGAACTTGAACAAAAGGCTGTAGATACTGCTCATACAGCGGGTACAACGGATTTGTACTCGAATAGACATACTTATTATGACTCGATGCCGGAGAGAATTAAGTGGAACAACGAAGACATGAAGCGGAAAGAAAAGGAAAAAGCCGCTGAAAGATTTCAGGACGGACTTAAGAAGCTCTAAAATTATGTTGAGGTGATTTTTGATGGCTACGCCTAAGAAGAAAAAACCCGTTGAGGGTTTGACGCGAGAAAAGGCCGAGAAATCTCGCAAATTTTATGATTCTAGTTACGGTCGATATTTTATTACAGCGGCAGTTGCTGGTGCTCCGGTAGACAGGAAATTCTTGGCCACTGTAGAAAAGTTTTGTGAGCAAAAGAAAGCAAAACTCATTGTATTACTTATGCGCGGCCATAAACGCAGCCTTGAGCCCCAAGACCATATCTATGCTCCCGAAGTGGAAAGACTCTACAAAGAAGGTAAAGCATTTGTTGAATACGTTTTTAATAGCAACCTTAAAGCTTTGGATGTTCAGGTTAACCCTCAACAGGTATTACCTTTAACTGGTTTAACTCGCTATGGCGTTGATGGCGATAAGCGTTATTCTGTTCTTGTTGCCTCACCCAGACAACATATGAAGATTCTTCCCAGTGGCAACAACCTTCACCCTCGTATGCTGCATTCGACAGGTGCTATTACATTACCTGACTATCAAAAGAATCGACTTGGCCGCATTTCTACACAAGACCACGTTATTGGTGGTCTTTTTGTCACTTTGGATAAAGAGAAGTTCCATTTGACTCAAGTACAGGCAGACACCGATGGCTCTATGGTGTTGTATGGTAAACGCCATTTTCCTGATGGTTCGTCTCAAGACGAAAGGGCAGAAGCCTTTGTTATGGGTGACTTACACGCTGGCTTTGATTGCCCTAAGACAATGCAGGCTTGGTACGAAGTATTTCAGGCGACTCAACCTAAAAGAGTTTTTCTTCATGACATTATGGATGGAGTTTCGATTAGTCACCACCTAGAACATAGGCCCATCGAACGCCTCAATAGACCTCATGAGCTTTCTACGTTGGAAAAAGAGTTGTTTGTTGTTGGTAAAAGATTGTCTGAAATTAAGGCTAAGATGCCAAGCGATGGTGAACTAAACATAGTAGCGTCAAATCATGCTCCAGACCATCTCGTTCGTTATTTAGACGAAGGAAGGTATCTTAACGACCCAGTCAACTATGCTTTGGCTCATGAGCTGATGAACCTTCGTATTAAAGGCTCTAAGAATATCTTAAAAGACGCTGTAGACCCAGAGGGTGAATATAATTGGCTTGACAGAAATAAAGACTACATTGTAGAAGGATTCAACCTAAGCGTTCATGGCGATAAAGCCGCTAACGGCAGTCGGGGTAGCCCTGAAGCTTTGGAGAAGACCTATGGCAAAGGAGTTTCAGGTCATACCCATACGCCTCAAATTGTGCATAGGTGGGTAGTGGCAGGAACTTCGACCAAATTACGTTTGTCGTATAACGACGGTGCTTCTAGTTGGCTAAATGCTAGTGTTGTTTTGTATAAGGGTGGTTTATTTCAGATTGTCATTGCTATGGACGGCAGGTGGACAAAATGATTGGGAGAAGTTATGGGAGCTGTTATGGTTAGAATAGAAAAAAGAAATGAAATGCTAAAACTTGAGCAAATAAAAAGAACTGACCCAAGAATATTAGATAATATGGCTATTCATTACAGCCAACCAAAAGGGTTTGTTGGTAGAAATATTTGTTATGCTGTTTTGTATGATAATGTTTATTATGGAGCTATTGTCGGCGGAAGTTCCACGCTTCATCTCATCGGTAGAGACGACTATTTTTCATTAACAAAAGAAAATAAAAAACAAAACCTTAACAATATTGTAAATAATATCTTTTTTCATATTGAAAAAGTCAATGGCAAATATCCTATTAGACAGTTTTCAGCCGCCGTTTTAAGATTGTTTAGACAAACAATTAAAGTCGATTGGAAATTAAAATACGGAGACGATATAATTGGATACGAAACATTGGTAGAACTACCCAGAACTGGCGAATGTTATAAAAAAGATGGGTGGGTTTTGGTAGGACAGACTAAGGGTTATACCTGTAAACGCGGAGCAGGAAAAGGAACCGATGGTTGGAGCGGGAAAAGAGTTTGGGATACGGAGAATTTACGCCCAAAATTAGTTTTTTGCAAAAAAAATATGATTAAGGAAAATTATGAGTTTGAATTTAAAAATATTATGCGTTGGAGACATTCATTTTAGACACTCGTCCATTGCAGAAAATGACCTACTAATTGAAAAGCTAAAAGAAAAGGTTTGGGAGACAACTCCCGATATTGTTATTTTTATGGGGGACTTGCTCCATAATCATGGAACAACCTACGTCCAACCATTTAATCAAGTTCTCAAGCTTCTAAAAGAAATTGGCTCAATTTGTACGGTATATGTTTTGGTTGGAAACCATGACTATGTTAACAACTCTCAGTTTTTGTCAGACAATCACTTTTTAAAAGCATTTGATGGTCTAGAACGTGTCAAGATTGTGGACAGGGTGGTTAGCTTTTATGGGTTGGTACTGATGCCATACGTTCCTGCAGGGAGGTTTGTGGAAGCACTTGATACATGTGAAGGATGGAAGAATGCGCGAGCAATCTTTTGCCATCAAGACTTCTACGGCGTTGAACTAAACGGCATCAAGATGGAACATGGCGACAAATGGCCAGAAGATTTTCCTTTAGTCGTTAGTGGCCATATCCATCAACATCAGTGGCTACAAAAAAATATTTGTTATGTCGGCACCCCCTACATGACAACCTTTGCCGAGACTGACGAAAAGGCAATTAGCTTGTTTGAATTTGCAGAAAAGATGACACACACTAGAATTGACTTGGGGATGCCCAAGAAGTTAACTATGACCCTACTCGTTGAACAGGCCAAGTCATTTAAGGTTCCCGCCAATACCCATGTCCGTCTGGTTGTAGAGGGCGAGTCATCAGAACTTACTGCGTTCAGAAAAACACAGTCATATACAAAACTTATAGACAAAAACGTCAAAGTCGTTTTGTCTCCAACCAACAAGCAAAAAGAAACTATTCAAGTCACTAAGAAAACTTACCTCGAACTCCTAAAGGAAATGGTTGGAACTGACGAAGAGCTAATGGCTGTATTCAACGAAGTCTTAGTTTGAGGTTGTTGTGAAACTAACAATTAAAAACTTTAGGTCTATAGAAGACAAAGAGTTTGAGTTGCCCAAGACAGGTCTTATCCGTCTTGCGGGCGATAGTGGCACTGGCAAAAGTACCATCGTTGAAGCTTTGGTGTGGGCACTCTACGGAGACACTCTTGTTAAGGGCGTAAAGCCACTTACAGGCACCAAGAAGCCAGTAGTGACTCTGCAACTAAATGAACATACTATCTTGCGCCAGAACTCTCCTAACAGGCTAAATGTAGGCAATTACGAGAATGAGGCTGCTCAGGCCATCATTGACACTCACCTGCAGATGAACTCAGAGATATTTCAGTCATGCTCTTACATCAAGCAGAAGCTCAAAGGGTCGCTGCTGTCCTACACGGCTGCCGACCAACTTAGGTTTGTTCAAAAGATTGCTTTTGGGGAAGAAGACCCAGAGGCTCACAAACTCAAGATTGCTAACCTTATAAAAGAACTTGAGGGCAGCATTAAGGTAGCTGCAGGTCAGCTTGGTTTATTGGCCGAGATGACTCAAAATGCTAAAAACACTCATGAAGCTAACCTTCAGCGCCTTACTGAGCAACAAAAACCTTCGTTTACTGCAGAAGAGCGCCAAAAGATTAGTGAACAAGCAGCTCAGGCAAACTCTCAGCTACGCGACACTCAAAAGAAACTCAATGACCTTCATGACATCATAGTTACAAATAAAGATGCTATTAATGACTCTAATAGTACATATAAGAACAATATCAAGAATATAGAAGAACAAAAAGCTATCTTAAAGGCTAAACAAGAAGAGCTGGCTTCCCTCGAAACGCCGGATTCTAAATATACTCCTGAAAAGATTGCCGCCGCCTATTCTCTTATTCAGGCACAAAGTGTCTGGTTAGTAGAATCAATGGCGGCTCTTAAGAAGCTTCAAAAGATTCAAACAATTACAGAAAAGCACGGTGAAAGCAAGAATATAGAATCAACTATCTCTAATCTTTCTAAGCAGCTTCACGAACAGGAACAAAAGATTACAGAACTAAAACAACAAAAGTACATGGCCGAGCTAAGCTCTAAAGGCTTGCCTTGCCCTCACTGCGCTCAGTCAGTCATTGTTTCTAACGGTTCTTTAGCTAAAGTTCATGAGCATAAGGGGAAGTCAGTTTCTGAGATTCAAAAAGAAATAGACGCTGCTCAGGCGATTCAAGACAAAATTGATAGCGAACGCAGCGCTCTTGTTCACCTACACAGAGAATTAAAGGGTCTACTGGCCGAGACAACTCAACTGTCTGACCCGCCATTGCCTGCAGCTCAGACCCAAGAGCAGCTTAAGCAATTCCAAGAGAAGATTAAGAAGATTGAGGATACTGTTAAAAATTACGAGATTAAAAGCAAAATGCTTAATAATGATATTGATACTGCTACCCAGAAGATTGCCAAACTAGCTCAAGAGTCAGATGACCTTGCGCGAGCCATTCAGTTTAAGCAGTCTAAACTAGAGTCGGCTGCTCAAGAGTATGAAAAGGTCAAAGAGAGTTTGGCTAATTGTGAAACCATGGTTTCAGAATTAAAAGAAAAGGCCAAACTTATTGAAATTGATGAAATTTATGAAAAACAGTTAAAGCAATGTCAAAGTGATGCCGATAAGAGTCTTGTAAGTGCTAAGGAGGCACAGGGCAAGTATGAAAAGGCGCTCAAAGAGCAGCTTGCTGCCGAGCAGAAACTCAAACATGCCCTTAAGCTCAAGGAGCTGAGCGATACTGCGGCGACGCAGTCGATAGCAGACATATTGAATGCTATCAACCAGCACGCCAAGGCGTACACTGAATTACTGTTCCCGAATCAGGGGACTGTAATTACACTCAATAATGTTCGTCTCAACAAAGACGAGAGTGTACGCGCAAAGATGTCTACTTCGGTCTTCCATAAGGGGATGGAGTATGATAGTCTTGACCAGCTCAGCGGAGGAGAACAAAACAGAGCCATGTTGGCTTTTCAGTTAGCACTAAGCGACCTGTTCAATAGCCCGATACTTTTGCTTGACGAGGCTTTTGCGGGAGCGCATACTGAACTGAAAGTTGATTGTCTCGAAGGATTGAGAAGCGTTTCAAGCAGGAAACTCGTTATTGTTGTAGAGCACGGTTTAGATGACGGTTTATTTGATGAAGTTATTTATGTTTAATGGAGGATTTTATGAAGACCACTTTGCACAAAATGCCACACCTTGATGTTGTACGCCCTACGGCTGATTCGCCCCTTTCTGTTCAGATGGATGATAAAGGTACAGGCTGGCTTGTTTCCGAAAAGGCAGGACTTAAGACGACTTTTTTAGTCAGTGCGGAAGACCTCAGCAATGTTGCTATGGTGTTGAGCTGCTCTGATGCGGTTAAGAACCTTGCAATGCACTTGATGTCTTACCACGCTCATGATATGGAGCGCGTAGTCAACTTCCTTAATGATGTTTCTGAAGAGGCAGCAGAAGACACGTTGAGCCGAATCAATAAAAAACTCAGCCATAAAGAGTAATAAACATGGATATCTTGGTGCCAAACAAGCCCAAATACCGTTCATTGTGCATGTGCTTTCACTGTCACAGTGCTCAGGCGTCTCTTGACGGAGGGTCTTCAGTTAAGGCTCTCGTCAAGAGGTCTAAAGAGCTAGGACGCAGGTCTGCCACATTGACCGACCATGGACAGATGGGCGGTCTGGCAGAACTCTATGAAGAATCTATGAAAGCTGGTTTGACACCCATTCATGGCGTCGAGATTTACTTGATGTCTCCCTGGGAGCCGCCAAAGATTTACAAGAATGGAAAAGAAGAGCCTGCTACCTGTCATATGACTGTCTTGTTTAAGACACAAAAAGCATATGAATACTTTTCTAGTTTGACTCCAATTGCCCATGAACGCGCTTTGATTAAGTATGGCGACATGAAGCCCCTGTTGACTTGGGAAGAACTACAAGAGATTGGAAATGAGATTGTTTTGGGCAGTGGCTGCTATGGTTCTGCTGTCTCAAAAGCTTTAAAGGCAGGTAATCCTGAATTAGCAGAACAAATATATCAACAAATCCGCTCTATTGTAAGCCCAGAGTCTTTTTTTGTGGAAGTCATGCCTCATATCCTTGACCAAAAGTGGATTAGGCCAGAATACGACAAAGTATCAAAAGAAATCATCAAGTCAGGAATGTTTGTTCCAAACGACCTCGATGAGTGCGGTTCGCCTATTGACCTACAGAAAGCCAGTAACCAATTTATGGTTCAGATGGCTCGTAAGTACAAAGACCCCATTGTTATTTCAGAGGACGCCCACGTTGCTGTAGAAGACCATAAAGTTGTACAAGACGTTCGTCTTGGTGACAACTGGCGGTTTAGTTGTTCATATTCATTAGAGCCAACTGAAGTGTGGGCTGACTCACTCATGAAGCAAATGCCCGACATTACTTCGAGGGATATCGAAGAGTGGGTAGACAACTCATATAAGATTTTTGAACAATTTAGAGGCTACAAGTTCCTTACAAGCAAAAACAGACATTTGCTCCCAACAATGGAGTCTGTTTACAATGTGTCTTCAGATACTTCGTCTGTTCAGCATTTAAAGAAACTGATTGTTGAGACAGGCCGGTTTCCTAAAGACCCAGAAAAGGCAGTTATTTATTCAGAGCGTCTTAAAGAAGAGATTCGCGTACTAACTCAGTTGGGCTACGACTTTCTACCATACGTATTTACGGTACATGATGTTTGTATTGCTATGCGCGAGCGCGGCTACCTTGCCAACCCCCGTGGTTCTGGCTGCTCGTCATTGGTTTTGTATTTGATTGGTGTTTCTATTATTGACCCTATTGAATGGAAACTTCCGTTTTCACGATTTCTAAACGAAGGCCGCGTTAAAGGCGGTTCATTTCCTGACATTGACCTCGACATCTCTATCCGCGAAGTCTGTTTGGACTACCTAAAGGCTAAGTATCAAGACAACATGGCTTTGATTTCTACAGACGTTGCTATGCGTCTTAAGTTGACTATTCGCGAAGTCGAGCGGTGGATGTTCGGCAAGGTGCGCTCTTCAACGGAAGACGTGCTAGATGATATGCCCTTTGTTCCACAAGGGGTATCTGACCTCCATTTCTTGTTTGGATACGAAGACGAGTCTACAGGCGAACATGTGCAGGGATTTTTAGAAAGCGGCTCCCAAGCTGCCGAAAAACTCAAGAATTATATTGAAACAGAAAAAGAGATTTGGGAAGTTGTTTTGGCTTGTTCGGGCATCCCCAAAACTCGCGGTGTGCATGCAGGCGGAGTCGTTATTACTCCAGTTCCTATCCAAAGTATTATTCCCTTAACCAAAGTTAATGACCAATTAGCAACAGCTTATACGATGAAATGGGTAGAATATGTTGGAGGGGTTAAATTCGATTTTCTCGGTGTTAAGACTCTTGAAAGCCTGTCGCATAGCTTTAAAGCAATACAAGAAAATTTGGGTGTCGTATTTGACTGGAAGCAGCCAGAGCATGATGACAAAGTTTTCACGGATGTCATTCATCAAAACAAGATTTCCGGCATTTTTCAAATTAGTGGTGGAGCCGTCGCTCCCTTTATTAAAAAAGCTCCGCCAAAAAATGTCAAGGACTTGGCTGCCCTTATTGCTCTCTGTCGCCCAGGTGCTCTTGATGCTCCTGCTCCTGACGGGAGTGTTCTTACTGCCGCTGATTATTACGTTGAATGTTCTAATAATCGTAAATCTGCTTATTACGTCCATCCTGAGCTAGAGCCAATTTTGTCTGAGACGTATGGAGTTCTTGTTTACCAAGAGCAACTCATGGCGATTGCCAAATTGATTCTTGGATTAAATGATCAACAAGCAGATGACTGGCGACGAGCATCTGGCAAAAAAGACAAGAAACTAATGGACTCGTTGTGCGATGACCTTAAACAAGCGGCGATTTGCAGGGGATGGACAGAAGAACAAGCGCAACGGTTGGCTGATACAGTAGTCGCAAGTGCTCGATATTCCTTTAATAAAAGCCATTCTGCATCCTACGGTGTCATTGCTTACATTGAAGCTATGATTAAGTGTTATTATCCTGCTTACTACTGGCTAGGCAAACTTACAGTCAATCGCGGTAAAGAAGAAAAGATTCTGGCCTTCCTGTCCGAGTGCCGTGAATATGTCGTGCAGCCCTCTGCTCTTCATTCTCACTCCCATGAATGGATTGTAGAAGGCGATAAAATTCGCGCTCCGTTGGCTATGATTAAAGGTGTTGGTATCGAGGCGGCTAAGGCCGTTGGCGAGTTTATTCGCCAGCATGTGGATATCTCTAATCCAGACCATCAGTGGGGCAATTTCCTCCTAGCTTTAGCTGACTCTAAGAAAGCCAAACAGCGTACTCAGTTTACAGCAGCCGCTGTAGTCAATCTTTTGTATGCAGGAGCCTTTAAAGAAATTTTACCTCTACAGACAGACGATACTAAGAATATTATTATTCATGCCTCTCAATTACGTGATGCTATGCAATCTAAGTCAACGGGCGGAAAACTTAAAAGAACTCAGACAGTCACTCTGTCTATGATTGAAGATGAGTTTACTTTGTCTTTGTGGCGGTCAGAGAATAATCCTATTTACAGCTACAGTGTCGCCCTATTAAAAGACATTAGTAAGATGATTGTTGATAAGTTTGGCTTTCAAGAAGGCGACGTAGACGACAATATTTTGTTTACTCGCCCCATTGAGTTTAAGGAAACTGATGCCAAGAATACAGAAGGCGGCGTTAAAGCTCCTCGTATGGACATTATCGAGTCGTGGTCAAAGGTAATTGAATCTTCAGACAGTGTTAGAAGATATATTTCTTATACACAAGAGCCTAGAATACTTGCAGGAGTTGTGGGTATTGTCACAAAGGTAGAAACCAAGCTTTCAAAAGCAGGAAATAATTACTTGAGTTTTACTTTAGATACTGGCACAGATAAGATAGAAGGTATTAACGTATTTGGTTCGTCGGTGGCCAAGTACGAAGAACACCTTAAAACAAAAAAAATTGTTATGGTTTTGATGACTCCTAAATTATGGAATGGAAAGTATTATCCAGATATGAAGAGAGTAGTTCCGTTGATGGAACTAAAGTTATGATTTGAGATGCCGATAGGCAGGCAAACTTATAGTTGAGGGTGATGTGTCAGAAATAGACGAATCAACAAGCCCACAATTTGGCGATATAGGGTCAGATACCCTTTGGAGTGTCTCCGTTAAAGCTGGAGATACTCAAAAAGATATTTTGATAAATCCTGCACAGATTAGAGAACTTTTGGCTGAGTCTGAACGCCAGCAAAGAGAAGCCGAAGATGATTTTAAAGAGCGGCTCGTTGAGCAAGCTCTAACGGAAGCCAAAGACTTCCAAGACATGGTTGAAGACCGCGTTCCATTCTTCTCCGATGATTTCCAATTAACTCTACACAAAAAAGCATTTGTAGTTGTAGGTGCGCCCACAGGCAATGGTAAGTCAACATTCTGTATGCAGTCAGCCGCCCACGCTATTGCAGCCAAACGAAGAATCCTGATTGTCTCTAATGAGTTGCCAATTGAGGCATACAGAAACGAAATCAGCCGTAAGTTGGCTGCAATGTTAGAAATTTCTTACGAAAAAGCATTCAGAAAGGTTTATCAGTATTCACGAATTGAAGATGCGGAGTCGTCTCAAGGGCTGTCCTTGGGCTGGCTGACTCTCTGTACTTATACGTTTAGGTGTGCCCAGGAGTTTAACCCTGACTTAATTTTTGTTGACCAGCTCTCCAACGCCATGGCCGATATTGGCTATACAGGGAAGGGCAAGGTAGAAGACTTTAAGAAGATTGAAACTATGAGTCAGCAGTTTGGTTTAAGAATCAACAGCAGAAAGTCTCCTAAGTACGCTCCAGTGATTTGTTTCCAGCAAATGTATCCGCCAGCAGGGCGCTCCGCCTTTCAGTGGGATATGTTTAGCTGTTTGAGAAAATCAAAAGAGTCATTGACCCATGCTACCCACGGCCTTATGCTTGTAAAGAAGGTCAATGCCAATAACGAAGTGCGTACTTGGATTAAGATTCAAAAAGTCCGTTATCCTTACAAGTATGGGAAAGATATTACGACTTGGCAGATGAATGACAACTTTGTGTTAATTCCAGCGGAGGATGTAGAAGAGCAATGAAAGCTAATTACGTAGACCTCAGCAGCCCAGAACAAACCAAGCAGGACACCCACTATGTTGATGAGTCTCCGGCTAGGATTCAAAGCATTTTGGCGTATGTGTTAGAAAACGGCAAAATGTTTATAGACATTTATGCTTTAGGTTTTAGTGATGCTACAGGTAGACTGAGATGTTTTGACGCCTACGACCCAAAATTTAAACCGAAACAACAAGAAAGATGGGCTTGCAAACTGATTCAGGAGACAAAAGATGAGAGCAAATAGATACATGAATGGCGGTTTGGCGCAAACTTCGCAAAATGCCTTTTATGTTGATGATGACGCTCCGAGGCTTATTTTGACTATTTCTCAATATTGGATTGATGATAGTGAATCATTTGTTGCAATAGCCGCAATTACCAAGTCTTCCGACAATGCTATCTGGCATAGCGATGTTATAGACCCGCAAATATGTGCAGAGGCTTCCGGTGCTCTTTCTGGAACTTATGTATCAATGGACGATTTGATTTTTAGCATTTGACGGAGTTTTTTATGTCTAAGATTGCTAAGGTACGCAGCATTACTAAGCTTCAGCCAGGTTTGCAGGTAGAGTTGGGCAACTATCAGCTCGTTGTCAATAAGACCATTGAGTCGGTAGATGAGCTAGGAAATGTCGTTAAGGTATCTGAACCTCATTTGCTAGATATGGACATCCAAACTCCTAAGACAAAAGAAACCTACAAGATTACTGAAGGCGCATGGCGTATTACCCCTGAAGAGGGGCTACAGCCTATGGAGTTGACCGAAGTTCAGTATTACGAGACAGACACTTCGAGAGAGCTTATGAAGCATTTTGATGTGTTTATGTCAAAATTGGATATTTATAAGAAAAGAAAAATTGCCCCTAAGCGGGGATTTCTGTTTGGCAGCGAACCGGGGGTAGGTAAGTCTAGCCTCATTAACTATTTTTGCCGTCAGATTGTTAAGATGCCCAAGGCTTGTATTCTTAGGGTAGATTCTCAGCAAGTTAGTTTTGAGACTCTTATTGATATGTTTTCCAATGCGCAAGAGACAGCAGCCAGCCTTATTTTGCTGGTCATTGAAGATATTGGTGGGTCTGGACTAGAAGAGAGAGCAGGGCGGGTTGATTCCGACCTTCTTAACTTTTTAGACGGTAACGCAGATGTCTTTAGAATCCCAACTCTTGTTGTGGCTACAACTAACTACTTGGATGTATTGAATAAAACTTTGACCAGCAGACCCGGACGATTCGACATTGTTCGCGAAGTAGAACCCCCAAAAGACGAAGAAATTATTTTTCTTGTAGAAAAGTTCATGGATAGAGAGCTAACTGCCGATGAGAAGCAATTGTTTGCAGGCACTAAGATGACTCCTGCTTACAGCAAGGAAGCTGTGTTGCGTCATGAGCTGTATGATATTCCTCTTGCGGAGGCGGTAGCTGAGGTGCTATTACAGCGCAAGAGAGCGGAGTCGGGCGGTCTTAAGAAAGAACAGCGCTCAATGGGTTTTAATGACGATTATGACAATTTTTAATTAAGGGGGAGGTTGTGCGTAAAACCCCAAGGGACGGCATCAGTAAGGAAGCGTTGATGCCGGTTATTAAGTACATGACTCTTTTATATGGGGAGGAACAGTATGTCTGGGCAACCGACTACCTGCTCCAAAAGCATTTCTCTATGCCCAAAGAACAGGCCATAGTCAACTTTATTGATAGGGATTTTGAAAAGGGTGCCTACATTGCCGTCAACGCTGCTAAGCAAATTAATATTAATAAAACTTCTGAAAATGTATTTGTTCTTAGAAATTTTCTTATTGAATTTGATAAGTTACCGCTTGAAGAGCAAATTCCATTCATGAAGAAGCTAGGTCTACCCTACTCTGCTTGTGTCTATTCTGGCGGCAAGTCCTACCACTTTATCATTTCCCTTAAAGAGCCACTCTACCACCATGTAGGAGAACTTAAAAGCAATGGCTTATTACAATACAAAGACATCTTTTACAGGATTCATCATTTGTGCGAAGAGAAAAATGACCGTGCATGTAGTGACCCCGCTCGCTTCACTCGGTTTCCAAATGCTAGACGTGGCGGCACAGTACAGCAGATTGTCGAAATATCTGACAGAGTTAATAATCAAGAACTTTTTGATATCATTTACTCACCTGAATTTGAAGAGCGATACAAACAAACAAAATGGCATCAAATCTTCCAAAAAGACGCTCAAGCATCACCTGCGTCGCATGACAGAAAAGATATCGTTAAGAAAATAAATTGGTATGTGAATACATATCTTGGACTATCAACAGAGATTGGCGGCAGATTGCAGGTTGCTTGTCCTTGCTGCAGAGAAGAGGGCGGAGATAATCACGGAGACAACTTGCACATTACTGGGTCAGAAGCTATCTTTCATTGTTTCAAAGACCCTGAAATGCACAACGACCGCGTTCTGCCTACTATAGAAAAACTAATGCAAGAGGCAGGAGAATTGACAAAGAAGCCAGAATTTATTATAAATAAGACGGATAATCTTATTGATTGGAATAATTTATGAAAATAAGAATTATTATGGCTTTTGACCCGGGTATTTCCGGCGGATATGCAATATTTGATGGTTCCGTGGTCGTTGCTCGCGGCAGGATGCCGATTGATAAAAACCTTAAAAATAAGAAGTCTACAATCAATCTGACTGAAGTCAGAAAACTTATGATTAACTATAAGCCGGATGTTGTAGTTTTGGAAAGGCAGGCACCAAGACCGGGGGAGGGGGTCAGCTCAGCTTGGACTTCTGGCTATAACTTCGGTCTGCTCTTTGCCATGGCTTCTGTTTATGCAGACAATGTAGCATTAGTTGCTCCCCGTACTTGGGCAACAAAACTCCATGAAACAGAGTCTACTTTGGAGGACGCCAAGGCTAGAAGCCTACAGGTTGCAAAAAAGTTCTTTCCTTCAGAGGATTTTCTTGCTACAAAAAGAAGCAGTAAGCCCCACGAGGGAATCATAGATGCCCTGTTGATTGCTTATTGGTATAAAGAATATGGTCAGTTTATTGTAGAAAAAGAAGTCAAACCAAAGAAGAAAAAGTCTACAAAGAAGAAAGGCAAAGCAAATGCAAAGACTTGAGAAAAGCCGCTGGGCGTTCAGAGACAAACAGTCAACTATTTACAGCAAGCACACCCCTGTGCCAGTGTGGGTTGTGTTGAAGTCAAAAGACAATAGCATCTTTCAAGGAGTGATACAGCAGCTCCTAGAAGCTCAGGCTAAGTACATGCCATGGCCGGGGCTATTTGTCATGGATGCTGTTAATTACCTTAGAGAAGAGGGATACTCCCATAGACTCCCAGAGCCATCAAAAGACATTATGGAGCTATCTGAGTCAGTCTCTCTTATGCTGCTTCAAGAAGTTATGATGCACTTTAATGAAGTTTGCCGTGTTTCTGACGACCCTGTCAGGTCTTATAATAATGTTGATTTGGTAGTAAAGGAGGCTTATGACTATGCGCGTGTTTTAGATTACTTGGTTAACTGCCAAGATGGTACGACTCTGAGCTGTATGTTCGATACACAGCGAACAGACACTAAGGTATACTTTACGGTAGTTCATGACATTTCTGAAGATTATTTTTCTACACTAAGGGCTATGTCATCAAAACTATTACTTATTTCTGATGCGCCTAAAGATAATCTAATTTTTGACGATACTCTTATTGTGAACGCGGAGAACGCTGACACATCTTTTGAATTTATTGCTAAACATGTTTAATTGGAGGTACATACTATGTCATTTCTTGATAATTTTAATCCTGATGCTCTTCCTGAGACTGCAAAATCTGGCTCCGCTGGTGGACGCCCCAAGGCGCTGAGCGTGCCAGACGGCAAGCCACTTATTTGCAAAATCATCCCTATTGTCTACATGAAGGATGGAGGAGGCAATCCTGCCTTCTACTATGGCTTCAATAAGTTTACCTACAAGAAGAAGATGCCAGATGGCACTATGGCCAACTGGACACGTCCATCATTGCAAGTTCAGGGTCAGAAAGACCCTCAGTTTGAACTCTTTATGGAATTGAAGAAGAAGCAAAAAGAAATCAAGAACAAGGAAAGTGCTGAGTACAAAGAGCTTGACGCTCAGGCTAAGATTCACAGACCAACACGCAGAGGCGTTCTCCTTGTAAACGTCTTGGGGTCAGACAAGGTCGAAGCACTTGAGGTGCCTGAGACTGTCATTAAGATTCTGTTTGGTACAGAAGCTTATGCTGACAAGCCGGCGCAAGAGGGCTTGTATCAGACTTTGCGTCGTAAGGGCACAAACCTGTTCAACACGATGGCTCCTACGGGTTGGCTGCGCATTTCACGCACAGGCTCAGGCTTGAATACTGAGTATTCTGTAGACCTCTACAGAACAGAGCAGAAGGTTGAAGGACTTGATGACCCTGTTTTGGCGGTCTTTAAGGCTGAGCCGTCACAAGCTCTTAAAAGCCTTAAGGAATCTGACTTGCCAGATGTTGTTGAGATTGCGTCTAACTATATGTGGACTTTGGGAGAAGTGCAAGAGTACCTTGCTACTGGTCAGAACCCAGACCGCCGTAGCAATACGACTACGGTATCAGCCCCAGTAGAAGAAGACGACGTGCCTTCTATGTTGCCCAAAGCCAGTGTTCCGGCACCACAGGCTAAACCGGCAGCCCCAAAGGCGGCACCACAGTCATCTATTGACGATGCTCTCGATGCAGTGTTCCGGTAATTCCGGAACACTCGCAAACACGGAAGAATAGGGGGGGAAGCTATGAAAGAAGTAAAGCGGGTTGATTCTCAGGACGTTATTCCTGAGTATGTTGATACTCTTAAAAACTATCTCGTCATTGCATCAAATATTCACGAACTCAAGACGGACTACGATGCCAACAGAGCCATTTCGGCTCTGTCTGAAGGTATGAGCCTTTTGAGTGGCTATTTGGGGTCAGTGACTTATAGTTTCAATATGGCACGCTCTGAGGTTAAACGCTCTAAGGCTCTAGCCGCCCTAGAGCGATTTCCAGAATACTGCCAACATATGAATATTACTAAGCCTACTGCTGACCTAAGAGAGCACTTTGTTAATCTTGATGCAGATGTGCAAACAGCTCAGCAGCGCGAAGCAATGTATGAAGCTATGCTCGAACAGCTTAATTTGATTAAGATGAATCTAATTATGGCTCAGTCCAGCATAAAAGCTTCAAGATACGGCTTTAATGAGACTAGACAAATGTCAGGAAGTATGGTTTAATCTTGATATAAGAGACACGGTGTTTTCTTATGTTATTGTAACGACTGGAGGTTTTGTGTTTTTTAAATCTATCGTGCCATCTATTCTACTTGCTCTTGCTCCTACGGCAGTAGCATCAGAATTTTCAAATAACAGCAAAAAGACTGCTCTAACTCAGTCAAGCGGCGACGTAACTTGTCAAAGCCTTGAGTGTCAACAAAGACTAGCTGATTCAAAAAGCTCTATGCTGCTAACAGATAATCTAATTGTACTTCGTGGTGAGGTTACCGGCTCATCGGTATCTAAGGTTATTGGAGAGTTGATGTCCCATCAGGGATCAACTGTAAAGCTATTTCTTAGCTCACCGGGCGGCTCAGTTATTGATGGTGCTCAACTTGTTCAGGCTATCCGCAGCGTAAATAAAAAAGTCGTTTGTATTACAGACTTTTCAGCTTCAATGTCTTTTGTTATCTTGCAGGCGTGCGACGAAAGAGTTGTGCTCGAATCATCAATCTTGATGCAGCACGTTGCTTCATTTGGTTTGCGTCAGCAGCCTCAGCCAAACGCAATCGCTTTTGTAGAGTTCTTGAAACAAATCACAACGACAATGGACGCAGCCCAGGCAAACCGTATGCAACTGCCGCTAGAGCGTTTTCGACAGTTGATTCGTGATGATTACTGGTTGTTTGGCCGTGAAGCTGTTAAGGCTAAGGCTGCAGACCGCGTTGCTCAGGCTGTATGCTCCACAGAGCTAGTTAAAAAAGAAGAAAAAGAAACTGTTTCTTTGTTTGGCGGTTATGTAAAAATTAATGTTGTCTGGTCGGGCTGCCCATTGGTTTACGAGCCAAAGTCGGTTTCTATGGACAGATTTGTAAGTTTGACACAAGAGCAAGAAAAAAAGCTTGCGCGTGACCTAACTCGCATTGTAGATTACAAAGCAGACGCTCGCCGCGTTATTAATGAAGCCCTACTAGGGTTTCAAAAAGACTCTGAGTAATCAGAGTCTTCCATTTATTTTTATTAATTGTTAGGAGGACTTTTATGGCTAAGCTACCTGGTTATTTTTCTAAGCTTACCCGTGACCTAGACTATGCAGTCATGGCGGCCAACCTTGCGTCTCAGGAAGATAAGACTAACTTTGACGCAGGTGACCCTGCCCTCAACTGGGGCACAGGCAAAATCCCTACAGACCGTATCACTATTCTTGCAGGCGTCCCGGGAGCCTGCAAGTCATTCCTTATGTACTACTGGATTGGTCAGCTTATGAAGGCTAATCCAGAAGCAGGCGCAGTAATTTTTGATATTGAATATTATTTGCATAATAAGCCCGACCGCGTGCGCCGCCTTGCTCAGTTTGGTATTGACCTGAACCGCCTTTTGATTATCAGCTCTAATGAGCCAGACAAGGTATTTGCTAAGCTGTCTATGCTTGAAGAGGGCGTCAAGGAATCTCCAGGTAGTCTTTGCGCTATTGGCGTAGACTCCTTGGGTGGCGCTACCGCTGCATATGACGAGAAGAAGATTAAGGAAGGTGAGATTGAGCAGGCAGGTAACAAGTTTGGCGGCATGGCTAAGGTCATGGGTCCGTTGGTTAAGGCTATGACTCGCATGGCTGCTGAAAACAAGGTTGCTTGCTTTCTTATTCAACACGCTATTCAAGACATGGCTGCCGACCCAAGCGGTCCTAAGAAGTGGATTGTGACGGGTGGGCAGAAGCTTAAACACCAAGCTGACCTTATGCTCCTTATGGAGTCCGTAGAGCGCAAAGACGCTGGTTTGACTGCCGACAACAACACCATTGAGAATAGTGATAGGGATGCTGTTAAGATTGGCAAGACAATCCGTGCTCGTGTCCTTAAGAGTCGCAATACTGTTGAGGGTCGTGTTGTTGAGTTTCAAGTCAACATGGAAACATGCCAGATTGTCAATAGGAACAGGTCGCTATTTAACTTAGCTAAGAAGCTAGGCGTTGTCTACCATCCAACTGGCGACTCAGGCAAGCCTAGCCTCCACTGGTGGGCATATAAGGATGACAAAGGCGCAGAGCATAAGTTTCACGGACAAGAGAAGACAGAAGACTCACTTGTCCCAGATACTCCGTCTTATCTAGCAGTCGAACGCCAATGTATGACAGCCTCTATGAAGCTATCAGAGAACGAAACAGTCAACATTGACCTTGAGGACTAATCATGAGGGGAGATAAGTCAGCAGCAATAGAGTGTCTGACTTTGGCGGCAGATATTGCCTCAGCTCCCTTCCGTAAGGGAAAATTCCCGCGTGAGCAGGTTGAGGTTGCCGCACTGCAGACACTAGATACTTTGGGCTTTGAAGATGATATTGATGTGTATGGGCATGTTGTTGGACGTATTCCAAAAAAACGCATACACTCCTTGTTTTTCTCTAAAATTAAGAGTATTATTAACGAGAACGCAAAAGCAAAGGAGTTTAATACGCTGCTCCTTAAAGAAATACGAGAACTCACAGTAACTTGGGGAGCCGAAAATGCGCAAGAAGAAGTCGCCGACTGAAGGAGAGCCAATGAGCGCAGAACCAGTAGAATACGCCGAGCAGCCTCAACTGCTGGCAGTTCCTAAGAAGCTTTCCACCTTGCAGAAGGTAAAGCTAGCCAATCAGATTATCGAGGCTGTAGAGTCTAAGGCTATTCGTGAAGCCTTTTTGTCTATGAGCCAAGGTGAAATTATCCATAAGATTTTTGTTGAAGCTGCCGAAAAACACGTAGAGTCTTTGATGGGCAACGAAGCCATTGAAGAAGACTTATCTTTAGCTCAACAAAAGGTAGAGGATATTGTAAATAGTTGTGTTAAGTTGCAGCAAGCTTTGGTACAGTCAGTTAGAAGCGTTGTGGGTCAGCCTCAGCAGCAACAAAGGCCGCTGCAACAGCAGCAGCAACAGAGACAACCTCAACAGCAAGTTAGGCGGCCTCAGCCTCAGCAAGCAGTTAAGGCGGCAGCAAGAATGCAACCAATTTATGAAAGCGGCGAAGTGTTCCAGCAAGACGAAGACGACGCACTACTTTATTAATAGGGAGAAGTATTATGGCGAGACTTAAGAGGATTCACTCAAACGATTCAGTAACTGATGATGTGTCCCCTAAAGAAAAGAAGGGGATGCTTGAGGAATACGGAGTACCGAAGAAGATTCACAGCAAAGTAGCTAAGTTCATGTCCTTTGACCGCATTCAAGAAGTCCTTAAGATGTCTCAGCAGGAGCTAGAAGAGCTCATTGCGGGAGCCGCTGTACAGGCTCAGCGCGGCGAAGAAGAGCTAGAAGCTCACGAAGAGTACCAGAGAGCAGTTGAAGCCAAGAAGCTACTAGAAAGCGGTCTGAAGGAAGCCATTGCTCCTTATAAGGCAACAATCGCAATGGCAGCTTATGTGCTGTCTGAAAAGAAGAAAGTGGATGAAAATGACAACTAAGATTGTCAGCTTAGAAAAAAAACCAGTCATTGACCTCAATGACCCTATGACTAAAGAAAAGGCTCAGCAGCTCGCTGAGCTGTTTCTTGGTATCAGAAGTTCAATGTTAGGGTCTAAGAGCAGATACAGCGACCGCCATAAAGAAAACTTTGTTGTATTTAATAGTAACCTAATCACTAAGGAGTACGGCAAAGTTTGGTATGGCGACTTAGACTTGACTAAGTCAGAAGCCGTATTGATTCAATTGTCCAAGGCTTTAGGCGTAGAGCTGTACGTTCTTTATGAGATGGATGGCAGGTTTGACAACGAAGAGGCCCCTAAGATAGAAAAAGCCGTCTTTAAGGTAGCAATGATACCAGCCGTCTTTAAGGTAGCAATGATACCTTTTCTTAGCTTTTATATCCACGAGGGTATTGTTCTATCTGAGTATCACAAGAGAGACAAGAAGACCGGCGTCGTTAAGAAACTTTCTCAAAAGAACATAATGAAAGTTTTTAAAGAGAAAGTTGAAAAAGACGCCGCTACTCACGGATTAAAACTCAACTCTGAACCCGATTCCGACTGAAGGCTTTTTGAAATCCACGGGGGTCGATACGACTCCTTCAAGCCAGAAACTCTTATACACCCTATAACCAACGGTTACGTCTAACTCTTTCTTTAGGTGGTTAGACGTAATTTCGTCTACAGGTGCCTTGATATGAGCGCCGATAGAATAGCTCGGAAGAGGCTCAGTAACCTTAACTTCCTTAATAACTTCAACTACTTTTGTCTTTTCTTCTACTTTTTTAGAATTGTCTTCTTTCTTCTTTGTCTCTTCTTTAGTTCCGCCTTGTTTAGTTTTTTCTACAATTTTGGTTCCGTCTGGTCTTGTCTCCTCTCTTACGATAATAACAGGGCCAGTCTTCTTGGTTGTAGACTCTTCAGACGACTTAGACTCTTCTTCGTTTTTCTCCTTTTCAATCACAACTGTCTTGTCTGTAGTTGTTTCAGTATGGGTGGGAACGGCATTACGACCGATAAAGTAGCCTGCTACTAGGCATACAACGCCCACTTTGCCCCAATTAGGAATCTTATTATAGAGTTCGAGTAACATACATTAGGCTTTCTTCTTGGGGGTTGGTGTCTTGGCTACTTTGGGTTTGGATGGGGTGACTGGTTTGGGTGGCAATAACTCATGCTCAATTGCAAAATCAGCTTCCATTTCTTTAAGGGAATTGAATCTCTTAAATGTTTCTGACTTAAACATAAGAGCTTCCGATGCTCTTCTGTAGAGAAGACCCATAAGGGTCTTGCCACCAGCCTTGTTCCAAACAAGAAATTGCTTAACGATGTCTTCAGTGTCAGTCTTGGCATTAACTAGTCTTAGGAGGGTGCTCTTCTCAAGGTTACCTAGACCTACGTTGTAGGCAAAAGACACTAAGGCTCCAATTTGCTCTGGGCGCAAACGAACTTTAACAAGTTTAAGGACACCTTCAGTAAACTTGGCTACACTTTTCTCTAAGGCAGCATCCGCCTGCTCTTGAGTCCAAACAGTTCCCTCTTTAATATCTTTGCCTGTTTGCCCCCAACCAATAGTCCAAATGCCAGCAGGACACTTGTAGGCTTTAAGGTGGCAGCCCTCATAAGGTTTAATGAGAGCAAGGGCTGTGTCTAATATTTTCTTTTCCATAAGTTCTCCATTGTCTAGGCGGCCAAAGTAGGCTACTATCATTTTATAATCTAACGGCGATTTCAAAAAGTCAACAAATTCAACGCTATTTAGATTTAGAAAGGATTCTTTTGAAAGTCATTGATATTAATAAAAAAAAAGACAAAAAGAATAAAAAAGTAGACCAAGTTTCAATTTTGGTTAGTCTATTATCACACGACTTTGCCAACAGGCTTAATGCTATTGAAGACCAAAATCTTAGAAATGAAGCAACGGCTTGTATTTTACTGTATGTCTTAGAATGCCTAAAAAATGGCGGTATGGCCAAAGAAGAAGTGTCTAAAATCATTGATTTCGGCTTAAAGCGTCATTTTCCTGATTAAAATAGAAGTTACGAATAACCTTCTATTTAGGAGTATGAGTTGAAGGTATCTAGTCGTAAGTACGAATGTTTGACTGGCAGAGCTGTGACTGAGATTTTTGACTTTAAGTGGGAAAGGGAAAAAGAAACTATAGACGAGTTCATAACTTACGTTCATTTTAGGTTTCCTACTCAGGAGATTAGACTGGTGCCCGGAGGAGCCGAAGTGGTGATTACCAAGAAGGTGGAGTCCAAAGAATCTCCCAAAAGAGACGATAAGTTAAAAAACTACAAGTCACCGGGGTATCCTCGAAACGACCACGAAGATGAAGCCGAAGATGCTTATGATAAGTATGCTGAGTATGATGACGAGGAAGAGGAAGTTTATACAAAGAAAAGGAAGAAAAAATGAAGCTTATTAACTTTGTAGACAGCGATGGCAATGAAGTTTGGATTAACTCAGACAAAGTCTGCCGTGTAATGACCCGTAAAGAACACTGTTCTATTTATACAGAAGACGGCGGAATGACCTGGTTATCAATGCCTGCCTCTATGGCCATTTCTATTTTAGAAGGCAAGGCGGTCAAACTCCTAATTGACACAAAACCAAAGAAAGGCCGCAAAAAGTAATTTATGAAAGAAAGTCAACTTCTTGATACATCTAGGAAAATTAACAGATTTGATGTGTATTACATATCAGAAGCTGGCTTGCGTATCTGGAAGACGTTAGACCCTAAATGGCAAGGCACAATTGTTGATTTTGTTCGCCTGCCTAATATTGATTCACTGGACAAAATTGACATCGTATTGTCTGGTAACTTTTTAGATGACTTTGCTGCAAGGCGTATATTGTTGTTTTGTTTAGGCAAAGTGTCAGACAAATTAGGAGTTAACCTCCTTATTGCTAAAAAAGTAGAAAAGACTCTTCAAGCAAACATTAGGGAAAGACGAGAGCTAGACGAAAGAATTTCTGCTGTCAGGGCAGAACTTGAAAACAATATGATGTTCTATAGGAGTGATATCGACGAGGAGGCTGTGGCCTTATTAAACGTAGTCCATATGTGTCTCTCCTATAGTCCGTCGATAGCAGCCCGTAATGCCTTGTTTACTTTGATGACTCAGGGACTTTTGACCAAAGAACAATGTGTAAAGCTAGTTCATTCCGTGTTCTATCCAGCTAAAAGGCCAACAAAATGAAATATTTATTTCTTCTAGTGATGTTTTTGATGTCCTGTACAAAACCTGTACCGAATGTTCCTCCCGACGTGTTGGCAGAAGTGCAGGTGTCCCCTAATAAAGTTTTTAACTTTAGTTTTGATGTTGATTGGCTGGCTGTTAGTCGTTTTGATGAGCATATTCAGGATGCCAAGCCTGGTGATACTGTACTGATGTATATTTCTAGCAACGGCGGAGATGTTGATGCCGCCGAGGCTATTATTTCTAGGATGTCTCGCTACAGGACTATTTGTATTGCTGATTTGGCAGCCAGCGCAGCTTTTGAAATTTATCAGCACTGTACAATTAGAGTGTTTAGAGAAAATACTCTTTTGATGGTACACCATCATTATATTGTTTTTAGCAGCAGAACAACGGCTACTGTTCCGGAAGTTCTCATTCAAGGAATTAAAAGTTATGCCCAGGAGTACGGACTACTAACTAGATGTGCGGCCAGAATGTATATGTCTTACGAAGAGCTTATTAGTAAAATTGCAGAAAATGGCGGAGAGTGGTACATACACGGTCCAAAACAAATTAAATCAACAAACTCTGGAGATTATTACATCAAAGATAAAGAGTACGAAAACATAAAGAAATAAAAAAATGAATCAAACTGAGTACAAAATTGACGAAAGTCTTATTAAAAGAATCAGCGAAGATAATCGGACAGCCAAGTTGATTTTGATGGCGTACTTAGATTCATTAGCTCAAAATCCAGCCAATAAAACAAATCAAGATTTTCATAGACACTACGCGGCTCGACTAATACGAGCCATTGAAAATAAACCAAATCATAAAGAAGATTTGAATTAATCTTTCTTTAGCTTGCTCTTAAGAGCATCGACTTTCTTCCTAAGAAGCCACTTACTAAAAATACTCAAAGAAGCGTTGTCTCCTACAGGGATATAGAGGTTGTCTTCAATCTCTTTGGGGATAATATGTGGAATCCATTGAAATTTTTGAGCTTCTTTGTCTGGGTCGTTGGCGGCAGATGCTGCCATCTCTGATGAAACCATATAAAGGTAAACGTAGATGTCTTTTCCTTGAAATGTCTTCTTGTTGCCCAATAGAACCATCTTGTCTGGGTTAGCTTTGATGCCAGCTTCTTCCCATAGCTCCCTGATAGCTCCTTGAAGGTGAGTCTCTGTGTCATTCAGATGACCCCCAGGGAACGTCCACTTCTTATTGTCACGTCTTTGGAGCATCAGCATCTTGTCTTCAGTAGAGACAACGATTGACGAGACGCGAGACATGTCTTCTGCTTTTTTGAGAGGTGATTCTGCAGACAGCCAAGCATCCATATGGTGAGAGCTAAGGTACTCAACAATCTCGTCGATAGCTCCCTTAAGGGTTTGATGGTGTGCAACTATTTGTTCTACAGCAGGAAACATATCAAAAAGGCTTTTGATTCCTTCATAGTTTGCAGGAACTGAGTGCTCGAAGCTAGTCATATGACTTTTAATATGAAGAATCATTGTTTTTTCATTGCCCCCAGTTTTAATCTTATCTCAAACAGATTTTTCCAATATGGCAAATCTATCATGTTATTTTGTACTAAATGCTGCATTCCCTGTCGATGATTTTTTTCAAGCAATCTGTTCATAAAAGAGTAATAGACTCCCTTGGGATGGGGATGATTTTTTGTTTTTTGTATATCTTTAAGGTAATTTCCAACCTCTTCTCCAGACATCTTGTCAACTTGTTCGTTCCAAAGGTCTGCGAGAGTTTCTCTAGTAGCAAAAGATAACTTTTTAGAGAACAGGCCGTCAATAACGCCAATAGCCTTGTAGGGGTTTTCAGGCAAGTTCTTCATGATTGCCTTGTAGTCTGTTCTTGGGCGACGTTCCTTGAATATTTCAACGGGAGTGGAATTGTTATGTTCACTAAAAAAAGAATAGTGGTCTGGATGGGAAAATTCATCGAGCCAATCAGCTCTTCTCATAAAGTTAGTATGAATATGCTTTTTAAGGTGCGGGTCTTTAATACTTTCTATATCTTTATTAAATGAATTTAATATGTTATCTCTATTTGCTTTCCACCAATGTTTTGTTGTCTGCCCTTCTGGTACATGAGTCTCTTCTTCATCGACCATCCAAGTAGGAGTAGAGACAGCGCCTTTTAGGCCAGTGTGTATTAAATGGGCGCGGGGTGTTTCATAGGGATTACCCCTGTATCTTAAGCTGGCAGGTTGGTTGTACTGAAAGTTCCTCTCATGGTCAATAGCTAAAAGATTATAATTTCCTGTCTTGTTTTGGCGAACCATTACATTCCCACCATGGCGGTCTAGGTTATTAGTCAAAAAGTCCATAATAGCTATTTTTTTAGCATCGGCTTCGGTTTCAGAGTCTTTAATGTGGCGTAAAACATTAGATTGTTGAGCGTCAGTTGCAAACTTATGAACAGTCATTGGAATGCCGTTGTGCTCGTGAAAGGCTACGTCTTCACACAAATGTCCAATTCCTGCAGAATGAAAAAGATTCTTTGTAGCAATCGTAGACCACCCAGAGATTGGATGAGGGTTCATTGCCCTAGTGGCAGACTCGATTCTTTTGTGGTAGGGCTTGGCCATATAGGTATTGTCGCCTACCTTGTGTACCATCTTTGCGGAGATTCCGCCTACGTCTCTACTGCCTAAACCTTTTTGAACTTTAGGGTGGTTAAGAAAGTCAACGTATTCTTGGTCGGGCGTGTGAATGGCATGAGGAGCCGCGTCAACAATTTCATTAGCTTCTGGGTTTGTTTTGTTGGCAAGTTTTTTGAGGTCTGACGGATGAGCAGCTTTTGTGAGAGACTCCGCTCTACTAATATCAAAATCAGTGTCAAATTTTGTGTAGTATGATTGAGTGTTTTTTCCTTTTTTTCTTTTGGGAATTTTGTTTACATCAAAATTTGGCAACATAACTGCAATTGGCAATGATAGCAAAGTTTGAATGGTAGAAGGGTTTCTAAATTCGTATCTAACTCCATTGTAGCCAGAATGTTTAATAAATTCTGACAACATTTTTTTTCTGTTTTCGTCGTTTGGCGACACATGGTCAAACATGTCGATATAATCTGGATTTGGTACATTTTTTGCTATATCATTAATTTCTTTAACTGTTTTTTGGTCTGGATGGTTAGTTGCATACTGATTAAACTTATTAATATCAAAATCAGTATGCAAATCCAAGTGTTTATCTGTATCTATTTGAGTTTGATAAACATTTTGTCCGTAACTTTGTGCTTCTTTGGGATTGTCGGCAAAATAAACTCCCGCTCCCCATCTGCCTATTCTTTTGTTTGCTTCTTCCTGAGAAAATTTATCAACAGGGGTTCTTGACCCGTGAAAAACAGTCTTTATTTCTTTTTGTAAAATCTGAGACTTAAACATCTCTTCTTCACGAATTTCCTTAAAGACGTTGTAGCTAGAATCGTGTGCAGCCTTAATAGCGTGGCTGAAAGTCGGTGCTTCTGTATGGCCTGCAGGCTTGTTGTTTACAAAGTGAGTGACACGCCATTGGCCTTGTTTAGAAGGGTCTACAGTCACAAAACCGTGTTTTGTCCCATCTTTATTGGCAAATATCATGGGGCGCGGCTCTTGAGAGCCAACCTTCCTAACGCCTTCAAGGCGAGCTTTGGCTTGTTGGATGAGAGTGTTAAGGTCGGAGGATTTTTTTAAAGTAGCAAGATGCCTTTGCGGCGTTCCTTTTTTTCCAAACTTTACATCAACATTTGGCAAAGTTTTTAAATGTTTCCAAATAGAATTAGCCGTATAAGATAAATCCACATCGCTTACTAATCCGCCGTGATAATTTAGAGCCTGTGTGTAGGCAAGCTTTCCATATCCTTTATTTTGATGGTATGGTTCAGTCTGAGAACTGCCGATAATTAAGTGCCCATTTTCATTAATATCTCCAGCTACGCGAGTGATTCCGTTTGCAAAAGGGTCTTCGTCATCGGAAATAATATGTTCCACGAATCTATTATTATGAGTAATTACATGGTGGTATAAATCATTCGGAAGATTAAAAGTTTTTATTGTATGATTACCGCTAACGCCTTCTTTAATTTTTTCTATGTCAGAATCCCTTAGTCCGGTCTGAACAGGTTCTTGCCAAGCATTCCCTTCGTTCATCATTGGGGCTTTTACTAACTCTTCATTCCACTGCACAACAGGGCGTTTCTTGTCTCCATCTAAAGTATAACGAGGCTTGCCAAATTGACTTTTTATCTTCATTTGACGCCCGCCAGCCCTTATCCAAGCCTTAACGGCTTCATCGGATGACGATGCTTTGTCTGAGTCTAGCCCACCGTAATGAACAGCTAACGCCTTATAGGCAAGGGTTCCGATACCTTTACCTCTATGTGGCTTCTCTAGGCCAGCCCAAGCAACCATGGGCTTGCCTCTGCGAGTGTCTTCTGTTCTTAACATGAAGGTGCCAGCACGCTCGCCGTTAAACCCAACAGCCCAAATGTCATGGCCGTTCTCAGAATGCTCATGGTGCAGCGAATAGCCATTACCCAAGTCAATAGCCGTCATTCCGGCAGAATCTTCGGCTTTATTAAGCGGTCGATACCACTCCAAGCCGTGTTCTGCAGCAATTCTGTCTGTTAGGTCTTTGAGTGTTTTCATGGCAACTTGTCTAACTCCTTGCCCATTTTAACAATAGCGTTCCAAGTCCTGCCAAGCCTTTGGATGGC
>Ga0194115_10000113_pt1 | contig 123300 bp, 125 predicted proteins | sample TA2MahsurfametaG_3_FD_148656 | JGI IMG/M metagenome (GOLD analysis project Ga0194115, IMG submission 148656) | Freshwater microbial communities from Lake Tanganyika, Tanzania - TA2015002 Mahale S4 surface | ecosystem: Environmental > Aquatic > Freshwater > Lake | place: Tanzania: Lake... | reverse complement strand
CTTTGCACCTTGGGGCATTGTTCTTGTGTTATCAATTACTTTTCCAGCATATGATTTCAATGTTTCTTGACCAGCAGAAGTGTTACCAACCTCATCAATCTGTTCTGCTTCTTCTAAACCTGGAAGTTTATCAATTAGTTCTTCCATAAATTGTTTGTAAGATTTCATCTCTACTCCTTCTTTCTTTATACGATCAGCTTGCAGTTTTGCTGCGATTGCCATTTGACGACGCTTCTCGGCACTCTTGCCTGCAAACTGGGGAGCATCAGACTTTTGAAAATCTTTAATAACATCTCCCATCTTAGTTGTAGCAACATTTATCTTTTCATCAATTTCTTCAACTTCTTCGTTTGCTTTCATCTTTTTCATTTTGTCAACTGCTTTATGTACACCTTTATCTCTAGTACCAGGAGTCAACAGAGCAACACCTCTATTACCACCTTTCCCAGGAAGATTTTCAGCCTTTGCTTTATCTACATAACTACGCAGAGTTCCATGACTCAGTTCATCAATCTGTTCTTCAGCAATTTCTTCTGATTCTTCTTTACGAAGAGCACGACCAATTGCTTTGTTATGCGCTTGTGCAGTTTTGTGTTCTGGTGAGGCATCTGGTACTGGGTTATTTAACTTGTACCTCGAGCCACGAGAAGCATCCATCATCTTACGCTTAGTTGCATTTTCTTGGTTACGCTCATCTAGTTCTTCAGCTTCTTTAACATCCTCCTTCATGCCTAGATCTTCTTTGCGAAGCAGTTTAAAGTCATGCTTATCTAACTTACCATTCTTGTTCTTATCAAGTTTATGTTGCTTACCTTTAAGCATTTCCGAAAAGGATAACATTATTCTACTCCTTTAATATGTGATCTTAACATCCAACCATGTTTCTTATGAATATCTATTCTGCCTGCAACATAGTCAGCAATTCCTTGCTCTTTCTGAGCTGTTGCAATCTCGAATAACTTATTTAGACTATCTATTACTTTTTCATTAGCGTCTACTAGGTTAGAGATCATTTCAGCACAACTAGCTGGTTTAACTGAATCTTCATCAATCATCTTATAGTTGTATAATTCCATAAGACTGATTGGGGCGTACACTCCTAAAATTCTTAATCTTTCTGCATACTCGTCTATCGAAGCATACACATCTTCATAGATATTACCAAAAAAATTATGGAGCATAGCGAACCTATCGCTTTCCACATTCCAATGATATGAGTGCGCTTTAAAATACATAACGAAATTGTTCGCTAGTGCTATTCTTAATGCCATTAATAATTCATCCATAATTAGCAGTCCCAAGCTCTACGAGACCAATAATTTGCGCTGGTCTTATCAGTTGTATTACCCTGTCCAGCAGAACGTGCGCAATAGTTCTTTTTACGTCCAGGTATGTGTTTTTTAATAGAAAGGTTTTTATCACCAAAGTTTACTTTCTGCGCTTTACCATCTCCATCTGGATCAACATATACTTTTGACTTCTTAACATCACCAGCCATTGGTTTGTTCAGTGGAACTGTTTTTCCTTTGTATGTTGCTTCTTCCAAGTCTTCATCTTCTTTTACGCAGTTGGGCACCATTCTGTCGCCTTTCTTCTTAAGACCAATTTGTTTGTAACCTTGCCAACATGCTTCGTAAATTTCCTCATCTATATCTTCGCCAAACATTGCACGATATTTTTTTGTATGCTTTGACTCTTTCGTTTTCGCAGTTGCATCACCAGGAGCAGGTTCATATGCTCTTGGGTCGCTGTCGCTTAATTTATCTTTTTCTTTCCAGTGTGCTGCTCTTGCTTTTGCTGTTGCTGCTGATAATCCTGCTACATATTTTTTCGGAAGACCAGACTCTTTGTCTTTCTTAACTCTTGGTAGATCGCTTGTGTCTCCCTCAAGAATTTCTTCTTCACGAAGATCTTTATCCGCTCCGTGGTATGTTCCCTTACCTTTTGTGATATAAGAATTTACACGAGCCATACCCCACTGTTGTGGAGTTGTTCCTGGACGATGTCCTGAGTTCCATGCTGCTACACCACGACGATAAACTTTACGCAATGTTCCAATGGAGATTCCAGACTTCTCTGCTTTGGCAGCAAGTCCAGCATCTGCTGCTTCATCTATTTCTTGATACTCTTTAAATGAAATCATTTTCTAATCCTATCTCTTTCTAGCCTACGAACACGAGGAGCCATACGCATAGCAATTCTATTTAAAACTGGCTTCATTCTTTGAATTCTTTGCTCTAATCTTTCTTTTTCAGCGACTGAAAGTTTACTTACGGGTTTTCTAGCAAATCTTTGTTTCAATGCTTTGATTGCCATTCTTCTTGCTCTGCGATTAATCGTTTGAGTATTAGAAGTTTTCTTCAAAGCAATTGAAAGGCGACGCTCACGTTTCGCTTCTGTTCTTCTAAATCTTGCTCTTGCTTTAATTCTTTCTAAACGAGATAGAACTTCCATCAGCGCTGCTTCTTTTACTGGGTCATCATCTAGTTCTACTTCCTCGCCAGTATCATCATCGATAACTGCGAGTTCATTATCGTCATAGCCATGCTCCATAATGTCTTCGTCAGTCATGCTATTTACCATAGCATCAATTTCCTCATCAGAAATTTCTTCGAAGTCTTCTTCGTCTTCTGGAAATTGAGCATCAGCATGTAAAGGTAATGCGTTGTTATTAACGTCTTCCTCATCAATAACTCTTTGCGCCCATGTTTCTTCATTCTCTAAAACTGGCACATCTAACTCATCTTCTTCTTTTAATCTGTCATAAGCACGTTGAGCAGTAGCAGCATTCTTTCTTACTGTCTGTAGATCTCTCTTTGAGACATCTGGCTCTAATCTATTTTTATCGTCTGCTTTAATTAATCTATCTGTAGCACGTTTCTGAACTTTAGCCAACATCTTTTGACCTTTAGCAGTATTACCAACTTCATCTAAATTTTCTTCGCCAAGTTGATAGTTGCGCTTCATCTTTCTTAGATGATCTTTCTTATGAAATTCTCTGAATTTTAAAATGCTCTGCATTTCGTCTTCTTCTTTTAGTTTAGACTGTAAAAGTTTTTCATCATAATTAATACCAACCTCATTAGCTAATTCTAGCATTCTTTTTACTATGTTAACTGATTCTGGATTAAGTGCTTTGCTCTTCAATTTTCTTAAAGCAGTATTGACTAATTGATCAGGATTTGACATTGACTCTGGGTTCTCAACACCCAGCATCGATGCGATAACTCTGGCAACTTTAATCTTGTCGTTTGGCTTAAGAGTTTTGCTTGTTAGTGGATGACCTTCTTCTTTTTCTTTTAGAACTGCACCTCTAGTGCCTTTAGAGAAATCATATTCGTCTTGCATATCGTCCCCTCTAATTTGGAAATCCTCAGCAACTTGAACTTCATGGATCCACTTAGAATGTAATGAACCATCTTCAGCTTTCACTAGAAGATGGTTAGATCCACGTTTTACAATAGATAAAAATTCTTCATTACATGTAACGGTATCACCTACATTAAAGATCTCTCCTCTAAAATACTTTTCTCTTAGTTCATCAACAACAATATTCAAAGATTCTTTAACTGGTTGAAGACCTGACGCTTTTCTCAGTTCGTTCATTAAACGACGAGCATCTAAATCAGTAATTGTATGCGGTAAACCTGTTTTGAATAGTTTAAAGTCGCCCTTCTTAGCAGCTTCTCTCATCTTAGTTCCAGACATTCCTGATGCATTATCAGCATCTGGATCTCGTTCACCAGCGGAAACTACTTCAATCGATTCAAAGTTAAAGTCTTTACCATTGTAATTGTTCAGTATTCTTTTATAATCTGCTATGCGATCGCTTCCTGCGACCATAACAATATGCTTATACTTTTTGTTTAGAGCAGCAGCAACTTCCATGAAAGTTCTTTGCTCATCGTTAGCTGCAGCGAAATTCATACCTGGAAACATACGCTTCAGGTAGTATACTTTTCTCTCTACTGCTAGGGGATTCTTCTTAGCGTCCTGAGTTCTGGAAGCGTAAATGACGTGATCGGCTGTAGCCTCAGCGATCTTTTTGACTGTTTTTACAAGAAGCTCGTGACCTATCGTTGGTGGCTGAAAGCGACCAAAGGCGAACACGATTTTCTTCGGAGGCAATCCCTCCATTAACTGTTTAAACTTTTTCATCATTACCCATCTACAAAACTTGCAACTACTGTTATTTATATCATTTTTATCTTTGCCAACCCTTTATAACGTCGGCTGAGAAGTTCGCTTTAGAGAACTCCATACGATTAACTATCTTAACTGCACCACCTGTTAGGTGGTCAATTGCTACGAAACCTTCTACTCCAGTAACTTTAAATCCATTGGAAGTCTTAATGAAGGTGGAAATATGACCAGCCTGATTCATCTTGGAAACTATCTGGTTCTTTATATCAGTAAGCATATTAGCGATATCGAATATCTTGACGATCTCTCTCTTATCATGATTAGCGAAGAAAGCCATAATCTTCTTACGTTTTTCTTCCTGAGCGGACTTACCTTTCTCCGTCTTTTTAGAGTCGATCTCTTTCTGGAATTTGTCGTGGATATAATTAAACAATCCAGTAACATGGGAGTTAGTATCTGAGATTAACTCTCCAGAACGGATCTTAGTATTGTTATAGGTTTTGACCTGCATTAAAAGGTCAGGATCGTTTGAGATTGCGTTAAGAGTTATCGCATTCATAGACTGGAACAAAGAACCGACAGTTGATAGCTGAGAAGTTATATGATCAGTTTCCGCTTTAGTAAAAGTAGCAGTTCCTGAGTAATCTTTGTAATTAGCATCGTCCATCCAAACAGAAGGGGGATGACTAAACTTTGATACGATAGATTGACCGAAAGATGCGGTCATCGTATCAAAAGATTTTCCAGTGTAGGTTGTATGCCAGACGACTCCAATTTTAGCACTACGAATTTTACGACCCAAATCGCTATTATAAGGAACAGCATAGACAATAGTATTAGGATGAAAGGATATATATTTCTCACCATCGATAGTTTCGACTTTCTTATCATCGGTGAACATCAAGTCGCCTTGATAAACACCAGACTTAATTCCGAAATTCTTAAATTCTCTTAGAGCAACTTTTAGTTTAGCTGCTAGATCGCCGTCAGTATCAGCATCAATATCTGCTGGTGTTTTGTAAACTTTTGGGTCTTTATTGAAGACACCCTTCTTTGCTACGAAGAACTTTCCATCGCGTGGATCAATACCAGCAAAGATTGCTGGAGCACCATCCCATTTAACTGTAGTTGTAATTTTAGAATTAGAATGACCAGCTAACATATCGCGAAGATCGCGTAAGAAATTAATTGCTTTGCGTGTTCCCGCTACACCTTCATTGAAGACCAAGTCTTCAAGATGTTCCATGTGAACATTCTTTTCTTCTTTGATATAGTCTTTTAGATTTTTCATCTTATTGTTTTTATTCTTCCGTCAGGATATGCGAAGTATGCTTCGAACTTAACGCTAGGGAATTCTGTTTTCAACTTTAAGAATTCTTTAAGATTGCTCATAGCATCATCAAACAATCTTACCTTAGTAAATAAACCTGCTTTTAGATAGTTGCGAATAATAATCGCTTTCTTGAACGCAGGTATAAACTCACCACTAATGTTTCCAGCACGTTCAACACGAACTTTGTCAATGTCGAATCCATGTTTTCTAAAAGTCGCTAGGAACTTTTCTTTGTCGTCAAAGTTTGCTCTAGCAGTAACAATGACAACTTTACTTAGAGGATTTTTCTCTGAGTTCTTTAGGATTATCTTTGCCTTTTCTAACATTCTGGCAATAGGGTTCGACTCAGTATAAAACTTATGCGCATCGCGGAACTCAGAAAAGTCGAACGATTCACCAGCGCCCAACTTGTAAGTATTGAACTCGTTGTTTGTTAACTTTTTAATAACAGTTCCGTCTTTAACTACGGCGATTTGAGCAGTGGTATGAAACAGAGTATCATCGATATCGAATATCGAAAGGCTACCTCCGCTAGTCTCTTCAGTTATGTATTCTTTAAACCTTATCATACTTTTATTATACCCCAACCTTGCATTAAAGTAAAGCGATATTTTGTATTCCCCTACAGGCTGTAGGGTTAATAATTTATTATCTTTCTGTTGCGTTTATCTGTAAAACATTAGAGTTGATTCTACTTTTATATGATGCTAGCGCACGTGTTCCTGCATATCCAGGAATTGATTTTCTCGTTGAATCGTTTCGAATTAAAAACCACACTTTCTTGTCGGCTGGCACATCAGATAACTTAGTGATTACGCTTGAAGCTGTAATCGTTAAACAATTTGTCTTACCATTAAACTGGAACTCAGTCCCATCAAATGTTCTAGTGACAACACACCCATGTCCTAATATGTCGCTACCAAAAATAACATCTGTTGCTTCTTGTTGAGTTGCTTCAACTCCAATGTTTGGACTAATCTTAACAACACCACCGCCAATACCCTGAACTGATACTTTATTTTTCGCAACCTGTTCTGTTAGATACTTTGTTGCGTTATCTTTCCAAAGATTATCAGCAGATTCCCAGTACTCGGCATTATCTTTCTTTAGTGAAATTGGATATTTTATTGAACCAGACATAACTAATAGATCAGCTTTCTTCCTTCCTGCCGTGTCTGCACCAACTTGCTTTGCTAAAGTTGCATCTTTACAAATAAACTTATGCGTCCCATCTGTGAATAGAACATCACAAGTTCCGTACTCTTGAATGACATAGTTAATAGCCTGAACTAGATTTGCCTCATTCTCAACACCAGCAGATTTAGATCCTTGAGCTGATAGTGGTTTTACTCCAACTCTAAATTGGTCAACATCAATGTGCCCCATAGAGCCACCAAAGTTTCTTGAGGGATTCTTTTTACCACCAAGTTGATTTATTAAATTATTGAATACGGTTGCTCTACTATCGTTCGTTAAAACGAAAATTGAGCGAGCATCTTTATCTTTAATGTCTTTGTAGCCTATCTTATTGAGATAGTCTTTTAATGCTTTCAAGTTTGCAAATCTAGCAGCCATAATTTCTCCAAAATAAGTATCAATTATACTATTTAGGAATTATTCAGCTAGGAACTTTTCGTACTTTACGTGCCAGCGGTAGACTTCTTTGAGTAGAATCTTTAGAGTTTCATTGTTACGAAAATCGTAATCGAAAGTCTTAAAGATATCAGTTAGAGTAGGAGAGTTAGAACGATCACGACACTCTAACAACAGATCGTGAATATCTTTATTTGGTTTCTTATATTTGTAGTCTAGATAAATGCAGTGGGCATAGGCTTGAACCTCATCATAGCAGCTGTGATACTCACGCATCTCGTCTAGTTTTGCGCTATGAGTTCTCTTCCACTTATAATATCTTCTGCTTGGTTCCTCATCTCTACGCTCATATTGCATAAAATGGATAAGTTCATGCATTAGAACTTGGATGTATTTGTATTTAAATCTTTCCCAAGAGTTATCGCTAAATTTAAAGGTGTCAAACTTGTTTGTGTAAATTTGTATCTCACAGCGTTTGTCCCAGTATTCTCCACCTACAGCGATATACTCCTGCCAAAATTTCGCTTTAGATTTGTTCTTGATAAACTTAACAGAAGTTCTCCACTTCTTTGAATAATTTATCAACCCTTGAGTATCGTTTTTATATTTGTCTAAATCTTTCCATACTTTTGATGGGATGAGTTTGGCTCTGAACGGACGCTCATAAAAATTGAGCATTCTGATCCAGTCAAAGTTGCAAGTTTCTAGGAAGTTCATACTACTATTATACCTAGAAAATCCTTGCAAGTCAAACGGAGAAGGAATCCTCCAGATATGCAAGAACTTTCTGCTGCTCCTCTAAGTTAGTATTTACAAACTCAGTAATATAGGGCATCAGTTCAAAGTTTGCCAGTAGATTACTATATTTAGTTTCTCTACCTTTTAAGAAAGTTTCAGACTGGTCTGATCCCCTCTCTTTGTATCTATCTCCTAAAATCTCCTTTGGAACTTTTAGAAAAAGAACCCTCAAGTCGGTATTGGGAAGAGCAGAACAGAATTCTAGGAAAGACTGATTGAAAATTCGGTCACCCTCAAACAAGATATTAGAGGTGCATTCCATCACGAACTCTTGCGCTGTTGGTTGAACAGCCATACTTAACCGATCAGTTCCTGCAAAAGTTTCGCCTTCTTCATATTTACCAAGGATGTACAGATCTAGTTCTTTATTATAAAGCGCAGGGAGAAGTTTCTTGGGCTCAACAAATTCCCATTCTTTATTCTCCATAAATTTTCTAAACAGAGTAGTCTTACCAGTTCCTGGCGATCCACCCACTGCTACAATCTTTCTCATAAAAATGCCTCCAAGCCAATTGGCTTAGTTTTAATATCGTCAAACATCCATTCTAGTCTCATGATTCTACCTGAATCAACAAACAAAGAAAAGTTCTCTTTGTTAATTTTATTTCTTCCCGTAAGTTTTGGATCGAGTGTTTCATTTCTTGCTTGCCATAGAACATCCCAGTCAATACCATACCACCCATCACCCTCAGCCACTTGAATCTCTTCAGATTGCCTATCAAGATAATAACCAAGATATCTTCCATGATGCTCTCTAAAGATTTTCTTAAATGAGCATAAGCAAGTTTCCATTGTGAAGAAATCAACAAGGTGCGCTATCTCGGCGAACCTATCTTTCGTTTCCTCCACAATCTCCCTTGCTTGTGATTCAAGTCTCGCATAATCTCCTGCAGACAGTTTTCTGTCCAGATCGTCATCTTGCCCAATGGCATAAAGAAGTCCATTACGATGAGAGCGAGAGCCATCATAATCATTAAGCATGAGGCTAGTAGGATTAATCCGAATGCCAGCAGTATGCTTAAGATGCTGAAGATAAAACCAAGTGGAGTAACGACCAAACTTATGAAGCCCACTTTTAATGCTGCTCCACAAAGCCTCAAAGTTTGCTTCCTCATTATCTCCATAGTAATTCTCCAATGCCTCTCGTTGTGTTTTATCTCCAATAAACTTTCTATACGAAGCAAACATTTCTGGGAGATGACCCTTGTTCCATTTCGTATCAGTCTGATATCTTAATTTAGGATAATTAGCAGAGTTCCATAATTTCATTCTATCGTATGTTGCTAATTCAAAATCTGGAAACTCATTCTTCAGAACCCAAGCAGTTGGCATTTGATACGTGTTACCATATAACCAACAAAGCCAAATTCTCTCTTCATCATTATGTTCATATCTTGAGTTCAAATAGTTTGTGAGCCAAATGGCTGGATCGCAGTCATTGTGTTTTAATGACCACGCATACCATCGAATAAATGCCTCACGTCTATTTTCTTTAGAACGGTAATCTAGCGACATTCTTAAGTTCTTTTCTAAGTTCTTCACGCATAGAGTAAAAATGTTTATCTACGAGTTTTAAGTTTTTATATTTAACATCGAAAGCATCAGTATTTGCGCACCAGTGACTGAAGTTAATCCTTGGAGAATTTCGATCAAGCATATCAAAAATCTTAGCATTAGGATTTAACTTATCCGTGTCTGTGAACATAACGTATATACACTTACCTGTATCATTACATAATCCACTGCTAATCAAGATTGGTTTTTCTTTGAGGAATTGTTGTTTCTTGCTTGGAGCTTTTTCAGTATTAGGAGCAAAGGATGCTTCACAAAATAACTTCTTTGAATCATTAACAGTTTCAGTTTTAATTTCAACTGGACGATTCTGTTTAGTCATGCCGTCCCAACCATGAATCTTACCATCATTACCAAGTCTATACTTTTCTCGTATAAGAGTTTCCATAAACTTACCACCCATACCATGAGTAGTCAAAACTTCTATGGCAAGGTTGATAGTCATTTGCTCACAGTCGCTGTATTCGCTTATGTTTTTATCAGAGAACACATAGTCACAGACAAGTTTATAATGCGGTTTCATAATGTATTATTCAAGAGTTTATAGTAAGTATATTATACCATACTCTTGAATGAAAGGCAAGGTATTTTTGACTCCTCAAAACCCTTCTAGAGTAACAGGTTTGGGAAGGTTTGCAATATCAAATATCTCCACACACCCACCCTTACCTTTCTTATGAATTGCATTGTTTATAATCTGATCGGTATAATCGTAATCTCCAGTTGCAAAGTCTGAACCATCTATTCTAAAGATAGATAACTGACAACCAGATTTTTGCTTGCCCCAAAACTTGAAGCCGATCTTCTCATAGAAAGCAACAGCATCTTTCTCGGATGAAACTCTAAAATACTTTGCTCCCTTTTTCTTAGCAATGCGAAGTGAATCAAGACATAGAAGTTTAGCAACACCCTTGCCTCTATGAGCAGCAAATGTATGAAGTAGTTGAAGATTAGCAGTATATGGTGGACGTTTACCAACAGTTGTTATAATAGCACCACATAGTTGATCATTATCCCACGCACCAATACAATCACCCCACTGTTTTTGCATATCTGCTTTTGCGACAAAAGTCTTAGCAAATGAGTCTTCTTTGTCAGTTGATATTGCTGCTACAAAATCAGCACGAGAACACTTAGACAACTTCAATGAACTCACGTTTCTTTTCTCCACGATCTTCTGGATGTTTTGTTTTCTCCCAACCTTTGAATTGTTCAAGACTCCAAATCATTGGTGGAAATTTATAACGACCCTCAGCAATCATATCATATACGCTTGGACCATCATTGAGAGCAGCATCAATAAAGTCTTCAACAAATCTAAAACAAGAAGATAGTTCTTCTCTATCTAATGTACCTCTGAATAAACGAAACTCAATAGTTCCGATATGTTTCATTGAATACGTATTGATTGCGTATCTAAAAGGACGACCCATAGAAACGCCATCTTTTCCAGCAGCATGCAGTTTAATAAAGTGATCAAAGTCTGTTGCTAGGTTGATGATGTTATCGCACATATAATCTGGCATTGGACGACCACCATCAAACTTTAGATACATCTTTGCGCCTTTGACTTGCTTCATATCTCCAGTTTCATAGAAACCATATGCATGTTCAATGGCAGTGTGCTGGTTTTCCTTTACGTATTTGATGAAACGCTTTAGCGCATTTACATCTTCTTTCAGTCCTGGAACGTGACAGTGTATGTGTGTATGATTAGTTGTGCATATAGTTGGAGGATGACCAGCTTTATCGAAGTAGTCATATAATTCAAAGTAACGATCTACTTGTTCAATCCAAGTTCTAGTTGGTCTTGTGTTAATCTCACCTCCAAATGGAGGTTCAACACCAAGCGGATCAGCGCAAACATTCTTATGGGGATCTCTTGTGTTAATGATATCACGTTCACTATATTCCCATGCGCCAAGATTATCTGGGACTGTCATGTTTCTTGGTATGTCACCCCATTCAATTTCCATACCATAAGTGTATTTGTCTTTAGAAAACATCATTAATCCTTTGTAGATCTTCACCCTCAACGGCAACCTTAGTAATATGTAGTTTCATATTTCTATCGATTGTATAATAACTATTCATCGGTATCTCTTCAGGATTGCTTAACCCCGATCTAATAGCAATGTCAGCTGTTGAAGTAATTATAAACCCATTCTCAAGTTTAGCCAAGTAAATTGGACGCTTTCCATTTCTATATGCAGTAAGTTCCCTATCCGTAGTTAAAGAACAAACAGCCATTGACATATTTGGAAACTCAGACAATGGGTCATTAGAATGCAGGACAAGTTCAGAATCATTCTTAGTTATGCAGTCATAACCATACAGTTCTTTCCAGTTCTCGGGCAACTCTTGAGTAATAACTCCATTGTGGGCGATAGATTTATTTACATTAGAAATTGGTTGATTGAATTCTAAGTCGCTTGTGCTATATCGGCAATGACCAATCATATAAAGATTGCCGTCAGAGTTTACAATACTCGGTAAGTTATCATCGTGCATATGTAGGAAAACAAATTCATGCGCTGGTCTTGGCGCAATAATGGTTTCTAAACCATCTTTCCAACGAGGTAGAAAAGACATTCCTGTAGCGTGCATTCCTCGAATTTTAGATTCAATGAACACACGCTTGATGATAGCGAAATCTTGTTTCGTTGGTTTATTAAGAACACAACCGATAACAGCGCACATTATGAAAAGAATCCTTCTAAAGAATTTGCTTTCTCTGCTTTAGGATGATACTTAATTAACTCATCATAACCAAGTTTCTCTTCAAGATAATCATACCATTCTTGATTATCCCACATACTTGGAGAAACACCATTCCATAGCTTACGCCACTCTGGATGCTCTTGGTTAGTTCTGCGATCTTCAACGAATTGATAACGTGTATCTTCATATTCTTTACTTCCAAGTTCAAGCATCTTTTCGCGGAAGTAACAAACTAGACTAATACGCTCAGAACCTTCCTCACAAACAATTGGAGTATTGCCATGAATCACTTCATGGTTATTAACTAATAGAAGATCTCCTGGTCGCACATTAACAGCAACACGAATCTCAGGGAACACCAAATATCCTCCAGTGAAACGACCATCATTGGAAAGAACTAGAAGGTTTGAAAGACCTGAGTCAAGGTCACCTGCGTCGCGATGGGCAGCAGTTCTAAATGTTTTATTCACGGTAATTGTAGTGAACACAGTTTCAGGAACTAAGAAACTTTGATCAATCTTATCAGCTGCTGCTTTCTGATTAGACCAACGCCATGGAAGAAGTTCTTTGAAACCACGATTCAAAGATTGTAAGAATGGAAATGCCATCTTAAACTTATCCCAATTATCTCTTGTGTATGTTGTTGCACGACCATAAGGAATACGTGGATAGCGATCGAACCAACCAGCAATACCCGAGTCAACTGGATTACCATAAGAAGTTTCTGAAACCATCTTCATAGTTTCTTCTGCTGATTTTGCTCGCTCTTCTCGACCCAATGTTTTGATAGAATCAACCCACTCATCAAAGTTAAACTTACCACGGAAACGGGAGATGACCCAAACATTATTCTTACCAGAACCAAGAGCCTTCAGTCTAGATTCTTCTGTTGGATATTTGGATCTGATTGTTTCGATGACATCTTCATCAACAATAGCTGCATTACGTGCGTCGATAATACCATTTAGCATTTCTTCTTGGTAGTTAGTAACCCACTCACGACCAACCCCAGTAACCTGAGTTCCTGCTTTAATACCAGAAGCAAGTCCACGATTCTCAGTTCTGATAGCTGCTTCACGAAGCCCAACATATGCAGCTTGTTGTTCTTCTTTAGTGAAGAAGTTCTTTCTAAACTTAAATGCAATTCGTTTCTCATCAAGTTTATCATTACCGATATTAGTTCCCAGCGGAAGATAACAATCCATATCTTCCTCAACAAGAACATCATACTGTTGTTCATCAACAAACATTCCAAGCAAATGTTCGCTTTCGTGATATTTTGGCGCTACGTATACTTTTACCATTATATTCTCCGTTAAAATTTAAACCCAGAGCTATCTATAGAGTTTCGTTTACTAAACTTACTTTTGTCGAATAATGGCGTATCATCAACATCACCTACGTCAGCGATATCATTCTGCGCTGACATTTCGACATTATATAATTTCATCTTAGATCTGTCAACTCCAACAATAAATCGTTTGTAATAATTTGGATCACTGTAACGATTCTTGAGTTGTTTGACCATAATCTGATTTAACTGTTCCATTTCTTCAGTACTAACCAAAGCGCACATAAAATCAACTGTTGCTGGCAAACCAAACGATTCAGAAGTATCTTCCAAACCTGGATCGCTGTTAGTAAACCCTGAACGAGTTGTCTGAGTTGCGCTCAGAATAGGAACATTGTATTCAACTGCCAATCCTCGAACTTCTTCTGCGATGCTCTTAATATATGTATATGAATTAACATTTGACCCATGACGAAGTCTCTGAGAAGAACAGATATTCAGATAGTCAATGACTACCAAATCTGGAACAAACTCTTTCTTCATCTTTAGTTCTTCAAGCAAAGCACGGAAGTGACCAGAGTGCGCAGTTGCCGTAGGATATTCTTTAATGATTAGTTTACCCTGAGTTTTGTTTGCTACCTTGTTTACTCGGTTAGTGTAGATATCTCTGTCGATAGTCTTCAATTCATCCATAGTAAGATTCAGTAAATTACAATCAATCCTCTCAGCGATACGCTCTTCAGCCATCTCTAGAGTTATGTATAATACATTTAAATTCTGAACCAAAGCGCCAGCAGCAACATGACACATAAACAATGATTTACCAACACCAGTACCAGCAAGAATCACGTTCAAGGTTTTCTTAGAAATACCTCCTTTAGTGATCTTGTTGAGAAGTTCAATATCGAAAGGTATTTTCTCTTCAACCCTATGATAAAAATCATAGCGTTCATCTGAATTCTCAATATAATCATGACCGATATGATTATCAAATGAAACGGCAAGAGCATCAGATAAAATAGAAGGTATAGCATCTTTAGTATGGGCGACATCTCGTCCCTCAATGATTTTAATAGAATCCATAATTGCAAGATAGACTGCTCTATCTTTACAAAACTTCTCAGTGTGTTCAATCAACCAATCTTTGTTAATCTCATTCTGAGAGATTTCAGTAATTGTTGATTGTAGTTCTGTATGTTCTTTATCGTTGACATCAGTTCTGTTAGAAACTTCAATGCCAAGGATTTCTTTAGTAAGTGGTTTATTGAATTTAGAGAAGAACTGTATGATCGTTAAAATAATTATTCTTTCTTTCTTCTCTGTGAAGTATTGTTCTTTTAGGAACGGTATAACTTTTCTGCAGTACTCTTCATCAAAAATCAAATTACTAATAATCGACTGCTCAATTCTCATCAGTTCCACCTTTGAAGATTAGATCTTTATTTTCTATTGCTTTCACAATAAGAGCAACGAGGATATCGCCGATAGTATTTTCAAACTTTGCTTTATCATCAGCTTTACCTTCAAGCAAGTTATATTCAAAAGACATAACTGCTTCTTCCTCATTAGGGAATGCTACCTTACCAAAATTAAAAACGCAACCAGTAAAGTCGCCAGACAAGATCTTTACTTTGTAAAAACCCTCATCATTAACCTCTGGTAAAACTTCATAATTCTCACACGTTGGCTGATTCATCTTCAAGTTCCTCATCTTCTACAACAACATCTGAACCAAATTTATATTTTGTTGCGCAGTAAGCATCAATGCGTTTCATAATATCTTCAGTGAAATATGTAGTAGGATTTTCATTAATGTTTTTACCAAATAACTTTTTACCATCTTCTAATTCAATACGACCACCTTGTGACTTCCAGATACCTGCTTCAACAGCAAGATCAAGTAGCCCATGATAACGATCTAGACCTGTAGAAAATGATAGTTTAGTTTCAACCATAGATTGTTCTTTGGTAAATCTAGACTTCTCTAATTTGCATTTAATAATGTTACCAATCACCTCAGTGCCATCCTTATCTTTTGATTTAGACAGGAACACGATAGTGGATGCTGCATATTTCAGACCATCACCACCGCCCATTGTCTTTGTTGGAACATATGCACCGACGACAGCGTAAGTATGGTTAGTAACAATCATTGCGATATCTAATTTCGCCAGCTTTAAAGAAAGAACACGGAACGCACCACGAACCAATTGAGCACGTGTCATATCACGAGTTTCTTTACCCTCAGCAATATCTTCCATCTCTTTAGTGGTTGAAAGCATACCAAGTGAATCAAGACACATTAACAGAGGTGGGCGACTATCTTTCTTTTCTTTGTCATACGCATCAAGAATCTTAGTAGCTTGGGTTCTAAATTCTTGAACAGTTGAAACAGGAACAATGACAAATCGACGAGTATCAATTCCTCGCTCAGTCAACATATCTTTTGTTAATGCGCCTTCAGTTTCAAAGTAAACAACACCTGCATTTGGGTTGCCATTCAGAAAATGTTTACAGATTCCTAAAGCATAAAATGTCTTACCTGTTGAAGACTCACCAGCAAGTGCTGTTACTTTGTTAGATGGCAAACCACCATGTATTGACCCTGAAAGCAATGCATTAAAGGCATAACTACCAGTATCGATAAAGCCAGCAGTGTCACCAACAACACCATCGTCAGCAATACCCGCATATTCATTATCTAATTCCTTGACAATAGATTTTAAAAAACTCATAATATCCTCCAAATAATTTAATTATACTACTGGCTCTATGAAAAGTCAATCGCACCAAGATGATTTCTTCTCTCCAAAATACGGTCTTGCAAGACCAGCAGCAATTAGCAATTCTGAAAGACGCTTACCATCCAAGATTACATCACCAAGAACTCTACCACCAAACTTATCATGTTCTTTTAATTCAATTTGAATTTTCTTTGCTTCTGCAATTTGCTTCTTTGTAAAAGCAGTTGCCATTGCACCCATCTTTGCTTCTTTCTCGCATTGAGCACGACCACCCTTTTCTGGTGTGTCAACACCAAGAACACGAATAACCAGTGTAGGCTTCAGTGGTGGTGGCATAAACTTTGCTTCAAACTCAACGGTATCACCGTCAAGAACACGAGTTACTTTATAATCATATGGGTTTGCTTTAGCTGGTAGTGTTAATACCAAAAACAGAAATCCGACTGCGGTATAAAAACGATTCATAGATTCTCCTATCCGAAAAATGACTCTAGGGTAACTTGTTCTTCAACATGCCAACCCAATGGTTCTATTACGTTAGACAGAGCATCAAGAAAAACTTTCTCAAACTGTTTATCGTAATCAATATACTTATGTAAATTTAGAGCACGAGGTAGAGTTCCTAAGAAAGAAATCACATCTTCATTAATAGGATTTGGTTTCTTCAAATAAACAAACTTAATTTTCTCTCCGTCTTTGATTAGTTGGTGTATGTGTGTAAGTTTCTTTTCTTTAATTTGGTGATTGTATAGTAGAGCACCACGAACATGAATCGGAGTTGACTTAGCATAAACGCTGCTTGTTCCTGCATAAGTTTTAATTCCATTCACACCACGTGGGAAAGCAATCTCTTCAACACTCATCTTATTAAATTCTTCTCTGAACTGCATAACATACTTATGTAGCATAGTTTCATCGCCAGCAAGAATAACTTTGATAGAGTCTTTTAGTTTATCACGAATGACTGCTGGAGTTGAAGACTTGACCATCTCAAGACCCATAACTTTAATCTTTGGCTCTGCATATTGAACACCCTCAGAGTTATGCACGTTCAATATGTAGCGTTTCTTTGCAGTCCAAATACCCTTGTCAGCAAGAACTTCACGCTTCATCTGCATCTTTTGAGAATAGGTATTCATCATTTGCGCCAATTCGTTGTAACAATTGTCGATATATGGTTGAACCTTGTCTTCACAGAAACGATCCATGAATTTTATGGTTTTATCTGTTGAGTTTCCAGGATAATACTTATCAACTAGGTCTTCAAAGGTAACATAGATTGAATCAGTGTCAACTGCAATGATATAATCTTTGCCTTCGGTTTTTAGAACTTTGTTCATAAACGCATTCATCTTATCATGAATCCAGCGAATAGACAACTGACCAGAAGTCGTAATACCTTCAGCCATGCGAATATCGAAGTATCTAAAATATTGGTTACCCATCGCACCATAAGCTGAGTTTAAAGCAATCTTCATAGCCATCTGAAGATTGTTCAGACGAGAGATTTCTTTCACCAAAGATTTGTTTTTAGTTTGTTCATACTCTTGCTGAATCTTTAACATCTGTTTCTTAAACTTACTACGATTAATGTACATCTCTTCCATCAATGCTGGCATAAATCCTTGTTTACTTTTATCGTAGCAAACACCATTAGCAGTCATCGTTAGATCGCAAGTCTGCAACAGTTTGGTGTCAACTTTACCAGCAAGTAACTGATCAACGCTAGTATGAATTCGACCAGAACGCAAAGTCTCTGGTGAGATATTATACTGCATAATGAGGTGAGGATATAGTGAGTTTAAGTCAAAAGAAACAACCCACTTGTGCAAACCAACAAGAGGATCTTTGACATACGCGCCCTCAAACGCAGAGTCTTTTCTATTACCAGCATTTGGTGGAATCACTACACCCTTATCTCTAAGGTGATTATAGATAATAGCATCCCACATACGAACTTGACTAAACACATCAACGTAGTTAATCTTTGCGTTATATGCCATAGTCAACTGAAGTTCAATCAGTCGCATCTTGTCTTCAAGTTTATCAACAAGTCTTACGTCATTGATGTTATATACAACAAAACTATCCCAGTAATTAGTATAGAAGTCCTTAAAAGAATCTCCAGGATTTTCTTTCTTTTTCTCACCAAGTTCAATGTATGCGATATGATCTAACTTATAAGATTCTTGAGCAGAGTAAGTGTATTTACGATATAGATCTAGATAGTCAAGTGAACTAATACCAGCAATGTCATAACTAATTTCTTCAACACCTTTGACGACAATTCGTTTCTCGTGGATTATACCCCAAGGAGATATCTTCTTCGCCTGATTCTCACCAAGCACATTGATAATTCTACGAATCAAATAAGGAACGTCAAAAAACTCAATGTTCCAACCAGTGATAACATCAGGTGGACTCAAACGCCAAAAAGCAAGGAACTCTCTTAGAAGATGTTCCTCACTCTTACACTGAATATATTTTATGTTATGATCTAAACCAATAGCAGGATTTGTGCCGAAGGTAGTAATTTCTTTTGTGTTGTTATCTTGAACAGTGATAAGAAGAAGTTCTTCATTAGCAGTTTCCATATCAGGAAAGCCATCTTCTGTCTTAGTTTCAATGTCAATAGAGTAGATCTTAATTAGTTCACGATCCCATTTGACTTCACCTTTGTGAGTGTCGCTGATATATTGCGCAACATAGTTCGTATTTCCGTAGATAGGAAATCCTTCAATATCTTTATATTGATCAATAAATTCACGACAATCTCGTATGCTTCCAGGATTCATCGGATAGACCGAAGTCCCATCAAGAGTTGTCATCGGAGAACCAGGATGACCCTTTGAAGAAATAACATATACTGTTGGCTGAAAGTCAACTTTAAATGAGACGGGTTTGTTGGCATCATATCCTCTAACAAGAAGATTGTTGCCTTGTAGATATACGTTTGTATAGAAATCCAAATTATACTCCATACATTAGCATCATTGCGTCATATGCGCAATCATGAATGGGGTTGTGTTTAATAACATTGTGACGCTTGAATGTTGGATGGTCAACTTCGCAATATCCATTCTTAGCAGTAGAACATAGACAGTCAACTGCTGTTCTAACATCACGCCAATTATTATACGGCATAATGCGATCCATACCAAGTTTCAAAGAAAGACTGTCAATAACCATTTGATCAAGGGAACCACGTGCCCAGATTAATGCATCGCCATGTTTAGCAATATACTCATTGATCATTTCAATTGCTTGCTTCGGGTGAAGGTCATTATCGGTAGGTTCAAAACTCTTGGCACGTATTGCTGGGTGCATAGTTTTCCAAAAGTCTAGTGTACTTTTAGATACTGTTCTATTATATTCTTGTATCTGAATTCTACTATCTAGTTTAACGAAAAGTGTTTTGCTGAGTAATGACTCATAATCATCACCCTGTTCGAAATATAAAATTGCAGCAGATAAAACTACAGCAGTGGATTCGGTGTCTAAGGTTTCAATGTCAAACATATACATAATTATATCCCAATGTAAAAATGCCTCAAGTATTATTATACCTGAGGCATGATTGAAAGGCAAGTATTTTTATTGCACTTTTGCTGCGCTTAGAATTTGGGCTGCTTCTTCTTTTGTAAGAATTTCTAAACCACTTCCAAACAATCTGCTATACTCATTGATAAGTTTTTCTGCTGGCTCGCATTCTGCTGCGATACTTGGCCAATAAACTTTCACCCTTCCGTCTTTAGCGAACGGCATGTATGGTGCCATAACACCATCTGTCTTACCATCTGCTGTACTCTTTAGAAAGATAATAGCAGGGTTTACTACTGAAATATATTCAGGTGTATTTCCAGCAGTATCATCTTCTTTGGCAATTAAAACATCGCCGTTGATTAATCTGAATGTTCTTACTGTCATATATTCTCCTGTGCAATTAACCATTCGACCCATTCACTTGCTTCAACATAATTTGCAAATTGACGGATCAATACTTTATCAGCATCATAAACATGCTGAGCTACCACCATGACAAATTTGTCATTGAATACAGATACCTTCAACAGCCATGATGTTCTTCGCACAAGCTGATAAGATATTAGATGTTTGTATATTCTTGATTTCATCATACTTTTATTTAGTATGATGAGGTGAGGAGTTTCCTCCCCACCGAACTTATTTTATAAAATCAAGCTGCTTGCTTTTCTTCAGTAAGCAATTGTTTCTTAGAAATCTTAGAAACATTATCACTAATTTCAATTTTCTGAGCTTTCTTATGCTCAGGGATAATACGCTCAAGAACAATCTTTAGCATACCATTAATCAATTCAGCACCCTGAATTTCTACTTGCTCATTAAGAGCAAAGGTATGTGTAAAATTGCGAGCGGCAATACCTCTATGCAACCACTCAGCTGTGGAGTTGTCCTCACTAGCCTTACCTTTAACGATTAACTTCTCATCAAGAAATTCAATTTCAAGTTCATGCTTAGAGAAACCAGCAACTGCCATTTCGATCAGATACTTATTCTCATTAGTTTTCTTGATGTTGAATGGTGGATAGTTAGGAACATTTTTAGTTAGATCGTCATGAATTTTTGCAAGACGATTAAACTGATCATCAAACCCAACAAAGAATTTATCAAAGTCTTTAAATTGTGGGTGTAACATTGTATCTGGTAGCCACTTATGTACCATTTTATTTTCCTCCTACTTGTGAGTTATTATTGCGTAAATGCTTTCTTTGCGTCGAACTTGGTTAGAGAAAGTCCAACTGTCGTTAGAAAGTTGAAAGTCTCTTGACCAACACTCTTCGCGAAGGAAGTCTGTGCGTCAATATAAGTTTGTAGGGGTTTTGCGACTTCTTCATTAGAGACGAAAGTCTTAATGAACTGAGTCTTTGCACCTTGGACGGTGTCTACGAGTGCATTGTATGCTGAGATCATGGTTTTCTCCTTTTCAGCGAGTTATAAAATTGCTACCCCGAAGGCATAGCGGGTTTAAAATAGTCGGCTTTTATCGTAGTTACCGACCAACTACGTTCCCATCCCGATTGGGATCAGATCTATTTAGCGTTTTTTTCCGATATTATATTTAGGAACTAATTCCCAATCATCTTTTTCTTTATGCGTCACAACTTTAATCTGTGATAGAGATGCTTTTGGATCCGCTTTGGATGGAGCCAAGATCTTCAGCAATCCCCAATCTTGTAAAAGATGTGCAATAGTATTACGTCTTTCAACGTCATTGGATGTAATGTTGGATTCTTTGCCGTCTAATGCAAAAAGTTCTTTGAAGTGAACAATAAAGTATCTGCCTTGCTTATGAAGAATATGGCAGGATTGGTAGAGCTTTCTTTCTTTTCGCGACGCAATACCAATACGAGTTAAAGTCTCTCTTATTTTTAGGAAATTGTCTGGCTCTGGTAGGGTGATTTCAAGCATGGACTCTGGGGTCCAATCGTAATAAACCATTTCAACACTCATGATTTTCCACCTTTATATAGTTTTTCTTGTATTTCTTTCAGTTGATCATCCGTTAGTATGCTCATAGCAACTTTCGCCTTTTCATCGGAGTACTTAAAATACTCCTTTACCAAAGAAAAGTGTTTCCCAAACTTCTCCCTTTCGTTCCACTTGGAGAAACGCTTCTTCTTTACAATGCTATTTAGGTAAAATGAAAATTGCCATTCTGGTGGGATTTGTGAGTGTTGGTTCATCACATTGGCATAGGCTACCGTGTCCATGAAGTAGGACAGTCCCCTGTTAATAATAAAGGCACTCTTTTTGTAGTCCTTGGCTGCTAATGTGTCTTTCTTTAGCAGATCCTCCTTCGTATAAGAAACGGCATTTATAAAGTCAAATGGATTCATGATAAATTTTCGAGCTTTTCTCGCTCGACTATAAACTTGGTTCTAGGGAAGCGCTCAACCATAGCAGATAAAAGACTTTCTCTGTCTTTACCCTGAGCAATAAACTCATTGGTCTCATAGTTAAACGCAAATAAAGTTCCTTGTTCTTGTTCAAAATAGATGCGCACTATATCTTCTTGCGAGTTTTCTGTTTCGATTTTTCGTATAAGTTTGTTTACTTGGCTTTTAGCAGAAGCCTCGCGAGCAAGCCAACCAAAACGATAACAGAGGAATCCATAGAGAAGGAGAATAATTAAGTCTAAGAGATTCATTTGAATTTACAGTTTACCATCAGTTCAGTTAAAGCAGCCATCATATTTATCTCCTGGTCTGCCACAAAAGCAGATTTATATTGATAATCTGCAAGAGTAACAACAAGCTGAGGAATAGATGATGCATCCATAACTTCTGATGCTTTATCGTAAAGATTGCGAAAAATATGAGCAGTTCCCATATCTGCATTTTTACCAACCCAACGACGAATATCTGTATACTTCTTCGCTTTGAGCAACTCAACCAACTCTTTGAAAGATTCATCACTAATATTAAGAAGAATGCCAGAGTCAATCTTACCAGAAACTGAGTAACGCTGAAGTTCATTCAGAGTTCTGCGGAAGTCTGGGAAGTGTTTGGTTACAAGTTCAGCTACAACCTTAGTGTCAAACTCAACTTGCTCGGAAGAAAGAATATCAACGATTCTCTTATAGAAAGCAGCTGCGATCTTAGGTTTCTCGCTACCATCAATTTTAAAATCGACATTAATACAGCGAGACTGAAGAGCATCAAGAAGACGATGCTTAAAATTACAAGTAAAGATAAAACGACAATTACCTGCGAACTCTTCAATGAAAGCGCGCAATGCTGGCTGTACTGAATCAGCATTCATATAGTCTGCCTCATCGATAATTACAACCTTCTTAGCATCAGTCAAAGAAACAGTTGATGCAAAAGATTTGATAACAGTTCGAAGAGTGTCAATAGAACGACCCTCATCGGATCCGTTAATCATCAAGTATTCTGCGCCAACTTCTTCACATAGTGCTTTTGCTACAGTAGTTTTACCAACACCAGCAGTTCCACTAAAAATAAAATTAGGGAGTTCTCCACTAGCGATGAACTCCCTAAAGGTTTTCTTTAGCGTATCAGATAAAATACAATCATCAATTTTCTGAGGACGATACTTCTCTACCCACAAATAATGTTCCATAATATGTTTCACTTTCTTCATTAAGAATACTATTCAATTTATATCTCTTTTAGGAAGTTATTCAAATGTAGAATCAGCCTCAACAGCAACATAATAAACTAGATCAGAAGTAGTTGCCTGGAAACGACTAATCTTCTTGTTAGAAATAGCAACAGAGTAATTCCCAGGAATCATTTTAAGATTGTCAACCTTTAAGTTTATCTTAAAGGTTTTATCAGTATCACCAAGGGTTACTTCATAGGCATTCGCAGCTGCATTTTTCTTGTCGGCAACTACGATCTTAATCATAGATCCATCACCAACTACGCTTACATCATTAGAATGCAGAACAGAAGCAGTACGCTGAATCATAGCGAGAGTAGACGCATTTAACTCAAATGAGATGTCATCAGAAGGTAAGCTAATCTGTTTTGCTGGTGGAACAGTTAGAGTTCCGACATCAGCAGCATAGTAACGAATAGAGTTGTTACCTTGCTTAATCTTAACAGACTTCTCCGAAAAATCCAGTTCTGGATCTTCAAATAAAGATAACGCTCCAAGGAATTCGTTTAGATCATAGATGGCAAACTCACTATCAAAAACTTCAGGAACGCTGACCGAAGCCATAACATTCTTCTGAGCAGAGATGGTTGAGAGTTTAGAACCATCTTTAATTAAAAGATTGGCATTAATGGTTGCGAAGTTTTTTAGGACTCCGACTGTTTCTTTAGACAACTTCATGTTTTCTCCTATCAATTAAACACATAACTATGTATATAAATTATACCCCAAAATCGAGGCAAAAGTCAAATTATTCATTACGATTTCCAAATAATTGTAGAAGCGCAAGGAAGATATTGATAAAGTTGATGTACAAACTTAGAGCACCAATAACTTCTTCTTTGCCTGTACCATCAGAAGAAGAAACCATATTCCTAATGTTCTGAGTATCATAGGCTGTTAAACCAAGGAACACAATAATAGCGAGCGCTGAAATAACCATAGCGCCAACTGAACTACCAACAAAGATGTTAATAACACTTGCAATAATAATTGCGATCAATCCTACGAATAAGAACTGACCAAAAGATGTCAAATCTTTCTTTGTGAAATATCCATAGAAAGACATAATACCAAATAAGATAGCAGCACCCATAAACGCTGATACGATGCTACCAACAGTAAATACTACGAACACAGCAGCCATACTAATACCCCAGACACCAGCAAAGGCATAAAGAGCAAGGGTTGCTTGTTGTTTGTTAAGTTTCTCAATACCAAAAGATAACACCAAGATAAATGCGAGTGGAGCAAAAATTGTAACCCACTTCATAATTCCCGTAAAGAAAAATGCTACCACTGCTGGACTAGAAGAAACAAGACCAGCAGTTACCATCGAAACAATAATTGCTAGAAACATATTTAGATAGACCCTACCCATTGCTTCATTAATCGCCGAAGCGGAGCGATAAACCATAGCTGTCATTTAACATCCTCCTTAGAATATTTGACATCATGTTCATATAAGAAGTAAAGGCAACACATTGCATGCGCCAAGTGATGAATGCCAGACTCTGGGTCAATCTGTTCGCCTTCTTTCCATGCCCAGAGATGACGCTGCATTGCATCAAAATACCTACGCTTTGAGTCTGGAACGAACTTCCAGTTATCTGGTTCATATTTCTCAGCACCGAATGTGAGAACCTTAACCATTTCTTTGAGAGCAAGTGGTGGTATTAATCCATATTGAAGTTTACCACCATCAAACTTGCGACCACCAGGTGTGGAGTTTTGCGATTTTAATATATCTGACATCAAATCTTCAGCCATAAGTCCTCCAAATGAAACTGAATATGGGTGCTCCGAAGAACACCCATACGCAGGTCACTTCTTAGGCGAACAGACCAAGGCGATACGCAGCTGCGACCATCGCTCTGCTTGGCTTACCAATGCGATACTTAGTTACAAAGTTACCACGGCTATCAGTGGTTACATTGCTGTAAACACAGTTTCCTTGCTCACGCAGATTGCGAATTGCAGAAGCAGGATGGGCGATACCAAACTGATTCTTAATTTGAGCAGTTGTTACTTCTTTGCCAGAGTTTAAAGCCTGCAAAAGTTTAGATTGACGACTCATAGATTTAATCCTTATTCAAGTCAATGCCACCTACGAAAAAAAGCCAAGAGTGGCGATGGCGTTACCACTCTTGGCTGTCAAGCCAAGTTGTTTAGACTTGGATACCATTTGCACGGAGTTCAGCTGCGAACTCATCTTCATCGATCTCAACCTTATCGGCTTGCTCGATAATCTTTTCGAGTTTCTGTTTAGCAGCAGCATTTTGCTTGACAACTGAAGTGCCAGTGGACTGCGGTCCAGGGAAAGCAATAACTCCACGCGAAATTCCGTTGAACTGAACAAGCCAATTCGGGTAGCCAGTTTTAACGCCACCGTCTTTACGCTTGTGATAAAGTTCCCACATCATAGAACGTAGTTCTTTGGTGGTAATAGTTTCAGCCGAAGCCAGTTCGGGTTTCAGCGCAACGAGAGCATCGATGCAACGCTTTTGACCCTTAGAAAGATTAGCATATTTCAACATGTGAACATCTCCTGTGTGTGTAAATAAAATAGAAACAACTCAACTTTAGAACCAGAACCTATATTATAACCCATACGTGAATTAAAGGCAAGTTTTTTATTGCATTCCCCTACGGATAGTAGGGGAATAAAAAACCATTATAAATCAATAACTTACGCACTCTCCGAGTCCGTTGTCGTAGGGGTTTCCTCAACGTAGTCGCCAGTAGCGACCTTATCGAAGAGGTCAACAAAAGCAAGGCGAGTTGCATCGTCGAACCTATTGGTGCAAAGTTCGACTGCCTTCTTTTGATTCTTAAAGATCGCATATGCACGAACCATATGAACCAGACGACGAGTAGTGATAGTCTCATCAACGCCACCTGCTTCAAAAGTACGACGAATAGCATCTGCCCACTTGACCATGTTCTGAGCAAAGTTCTCATCAAAACAATCATAGGACTTCATAAGATTGCTTACGATCTTCATTTCAACACGAGCATCTGGATACTCTTGGTTGAACGTAACAGCGAATCGCTCAAGGAATGCTTCATTGAGTACGTTCGTACCAATGTAACGACCATCTTCGCTACCTTTACCTTTTGTATTAGCAGTAGCAAAGATATTGAAACCCTGAGCAGGATAGATCAACTCATTCTTGAGTTTGAAGTAGAATGGCTTACCTTCAAGAATTGGCTGCAGACACATCAATGTGTTAGAATTACCTGCATCAATTTCATCAAGAAGCAAAGGAATACCAAGTCGCATAGCAATAACGACTGGACCTTCAACAATTTCCACATTACCATCGATAAGGGTTTTCGTACCGATGAGTTGGTCTTCATCAGTCATATTGTTGAAGTTAATACGAATCAGCGGACGCTTACGCTTTGCGCAAATTTGTTCAATACTAGTAGACTTACCGTTACCAGTTGGACCGCTAATGTAAGTTGGATAAAAGATCGCAGCAGCAATAATCTGATCTAGATCTTTATAGTTTCCGAAAGGAACATAGTTTGGGTCAACTTTTGGAATAAGACTTGTAACATCTGTATAATCCACAACAACACTCTCAGGTTTAAGAGCAGTGTTGCCAGCCACTGGAGCGGAGAAATTTCCGCCAGGAATAGCATACAAGCCACGACCAACTTTAGTAGTCATAAGCCAGCGTGGTGATTTAGTAGTGCCTAGTTCACGCATGACATCTAGAAATTGTTGGTTCTTCACAACACCGTCAGTTTTAACATCGGGAAACATCTCAAAGAGTTTCGCTTCAAAAGTTTGAACAAAGTTCGTATCAGCCATTACATTCTCCATAATAAAGTTCCTACAGGTATAATTATACTACATGTTAAAATTAAAGGCAAGTATTTTTTCTTGCATTATGCAACAAGCCCAATGAACCGATTCAACAGAATACGATTTGTTTTCTGCACATTCAGATACTTGTTGAATGCTTTTGCAATTTGCTTACTATTCATAGCATCAGAAACTTCTAGTTCTTCATCCTTAATTGCAAGTTTAGAAGAAGGGATAACATAAAGTTCATCGCGACCACAATTTGTAAGAAGAGCAAAATCGTTCTTACGAATTTCTTTCTGCATAGAATCAACAGTAATACAGTCATTGACTCCACCTTGAGCAGATGTTATATTGTTACGGACAAACCATGTCAAATCGCGACGAGAATTTCTACCAATATAGAAACCAATCGTAGTCGCATCGTAACGATCTTTGATTATCTTCAAGAATATATTAGTTTGTGTGCTTGATTCTTGAGTAATACGGTATTCCTTCTTAGTAATAGGATCTACCATATAGTTCAAAACTTTGCAACGCTTATATTCTGGTTCATAAACAGTAACATATTCACTAATAGACTGCTCATAGTTTCCGTGTAAAGAACCACCCTCACCATCAGTTAGTGTAATAAATGTAAGTTTCTCAACAGAGTTCTTACGCTTAAACTCACCAAGATAGTTTACCATAAACAGCAATGCTTCATTAAGTGGAGTGCTGTTAAGAGTTAAGCGAGGACTATAATACCAGAAATTCGAAAGACAAATCTGCATCATCTTAGTAAACTCACTGTTTGTCATCTTATCGCTGAACAATTCAAGCAAGTAAACATCGGCATTAGTAAAACCTTTAAAGTTTGGTTCTTGTTTTTGAGCAGGGTCGATTTTATATCTATTTTCTGGATAGATTATATTGTTATCTTTATCTCTAGGATAGCGATCATAACCATTACTAAAACCGTAAACACGGAAGGGAATCTGTGTTCTTTGACAGAACATAACAAGGGTGATAGTCTGCTTTAACGTATTAATAATGTTGTCCATCATAGATCCAGACCAGTCAATAAGCATAACCATACCATGGCTCTTATCATCTTTAGTCACAGTGATTCTTTTAAAGATGTCATCTGTTAATTGATACATAGCAAGTTTATTTACATTCAGCGTACCAGCCTTAGATATTTTGCTACGGCGATAAGCAGTGGCTGACTTGCGCATCTCAAACTCTTTAACAAGATAATTGACAATACGAGAACTTTCAGTTTTAAAATTCTGCGCATTAGTTATCATCGTAGCAACAACTTCATCTTTTTTCTTTTTCTTTTCTTCTTCAGAATCGTAGTAACCACGAAAATTTGCTTTTGCAAAATCTTCATCAAATACTTTAAAGATTTCTTTGTATGGAACAATTTGTTCAGAGTCTCTTAAGAGTGCAACAGTAGGTTCCCAACGCTGAACAATAGTATTAATGTCAGCTAGATCCTGCAAACGAACACGCAAAGCACGTTCAGTCGTAGACTCTAGGTCTTTTTCTTCAACGATACCAGGTGTTTTATATTCGTTATCACCAGCAGCATAAAAACCATTATCATTTGGCTCTTCTGACTCTTCGCTTTCTGAGTAAGGGTCATACTCACCGTCAAAGAATTCGTCATCATCACCCTCATCGCCAAACTCAATTTCGATGTCAGTTTCAATCGATTCTTCAATATCCTCTAAGTCTTCAGCTGTAAGTTTTTGATTTTTGAGTTCTTCTTGACGCTTTTTCAACTGCTCAAAAGAAAACTCATAGATTTCTTTAGCAAGAAGTTGAACGTCTTGAATCGTGTCGCACTTATCAACTCGGCGAACTAATTCCATCTCAGCAGGTGAGAACTTCACGCCAGAGTTAATACCAACCTTGTAATAAATATTGATTCGGTCAATAAGCAATGCTCTGCTCAAATCTTTGTCTTTAACTTCGAAGAAGTCACGGTCATTGAGGTTCTTGTAGCCAGCAATAAAAGTTTTACGCAAGCCAGGATATTTGTTTTTCATCATTCGTTCGATGCGAACATCTTCAACTACGTTTAGGTAGCCGTGCATCGCACGATAGTTTTCTGTTTTTAGATACTCATCTGACGTGAACAAAGCATGCCCAACTTCGTGTGCAATGAGCATGTCCTCTACATCTTCAGTCATTTCTTTCCAAAGTGGGAGGACAAGGGTTCGAGAAGCAATATCAAAAGCAGCAGTTTTAGCTCTTGCACGCACCACGTTAAGGTTTTCGGCTGCAAGAAGTCTAGCGAGCACGTCTTTGCTATTCATCATGTAGATCTCCTAAGTTATTACAGGAATAATTATGCCCTATTTAGGAATTAAAGGCAAGCATCTTGCAAAATTGCAAGATTATGGGTTTGCCATTACTGAGAAGTCGTTCTTCTTTTCGAACTTGATGACGCTGTGAAACTTGTCAAATAGTTGGTCGCCTTTATGAGAAATTACAAAAACATTTGTCTTTTCTCCAAGCTGATTCATAACTGTCAAGAAATAGTCTGTTCCTGATGTGTCAAGAGATGAGTCGAAGATTTCATCAAGAATAAGTAAATTTGTATTTACTGAGTTCTTCATCTTAGCAATCTGGCGCCAAGTGAATAGAATAGCAAGATCGATACGCATCTTCTCGCCTTCAGAGAAACTAGCATAAGTGAATTCATCACGGAATCTTGACTTAATAGTTTCGTTAAACGATTCATCTAGTTCAAAGTGAACATAGAAATCCATCGCTTGAAGATACATGTTAATAAGTTTATTCATCGCTGGCAAGTACTCTCTTATGACAGCTGTCTTAATACCAGTGTCTTTCAATAAAGTCGATGATATTTCTTGTACTGTTCTCTCCTCACTCAATACAGTTTTTCTATCTAAAGATTGCATCGCTTCTTTAGCCAGTTCTTTTAACTTCTGTTTTTCTGTATCAATGCTTTCTGTATTAGAATTAGATTTTTCTATCTCCTGTGATAGTTTTAAGTTCTGTGAATTTAATGTAGTGATGGTTGTGTTCATCGTAGAGATCTCAATATTAAGATCAGTAATTTGATTCACAATATCATCAATTTCTTTAAGTCTATTACCAAGTTTTTCTAATTTTGACTTGATTATTTCTTTCTCAGAAACATTATCTGTAAGATCCTCATTCAAAGCGCCAGCAATTTTCTGCTTATGCGTATGAGGAATATTCTGAGCGCAAGAAGGGCACTCATCATTTGTTTCAAAGAATCTAACTCTATCGTTAAGATCAGAGACTTTTTGATTTACTTTAACAAGGGTTTCTCTAAACGATGATACTTCTTCACTGACGCTTTGTTTATCTACTATACTCGCTCTAAGATTCGTAACTCTATTAGATAATCCCTCAAGTAATGTTGTTGTGGAATCGATCTCAGATTGATTAGATGCGATTCTTGTTCTGATAGACTCAAGATGCTCTTTCTTGGAGGTAACAAGATTGGATATAATTTTTTGTTGCGCATCCACTGCTGACTTTGAAATCTGTAGCTGCGATTCAACACTTGCTAACTCCTCTTTAGTTGATTGAATCTTTTCTTTTAATAATTGATTCATCGTTGAAAAGATACGGATGTCTAAGATATCCTCGATAACTTCTCTACGCTGACCACCTGGTAACTGCATAAACGGAACAAAAGAAGCAGATCCTAAGATAACTACCTGCGTAAATGTTTTATAGTTTAGTTTTAGAATTTGCTGTTCTAAAATTTTCTGATAGTCTTTTATTGCGGCATCTTGATTGATAAGATTATCATTGTGATAAATTTCAAAGACATTAGGTTTGATACCTCTGTTAACTACATAATTATTTCCACCAATAGAGAATTCAATAGTAACCAAACATTGTTTTTGATTGATGCTATTTACTAACTGTCCTTTGTTGATGTTTCTGAAAGGTTTACCAAATAGAGCAAAGCAAAGAGCATCTAAGATTGTGCTCTTACCTTCACCATTCTTGCCAATGATAAGTGTTGTTGTCGATTTGTTTAGTAAAACTCTATTCGGTGCATTACCAGTTGACAGAAAGTTCTGCCACTGCACACTCTTAAATACAATCATTCAAATAATTCCATTTGTGTCCATTGACCAAAGTTTAATTCTAGTTGCATTATACTACCTCCACATTAATTGCCTCAGTATAGAGTGTTTTCATATATGTTTTTACTTTCTCTTTATCGGTATCAGTTTGAACTGACTCAATATAATCGTTAAGTAAAACCATAGTGTCTTCCAAGTTTATATCAGAAGATACTGCGCCTTCATTATATTCAGAAAAGTCTTCAACGATTTTGATTTCGGCGCAACCCTTATTATATAATTGTTGAACGAATTGGTCAAACTTGTAATAATCAGTCTTGTTAACTACGATAACTTTAACAAAACAGTTTTTTAGATCGAGCGAACTAATGTCGATGACTTCTTGGGTGTCGTCGTATTCGAATCTTGTAAACATACTATAAGTGTTTCCGATAAATTCGAGTTGTCTTGATCCAAAATCAAACAAGTGAAATCCTCTGGGATCGTTATAATCCTGCCACGTGAGCTCATAGGGGTTCCCCAGATAAAAAATATGACCATCATTAGAACGGTGGTGATAATGCCCAGAGAATACCATGTCAAATTTCTTAAATAATTCTTTTGTAAGTCCGTCATGACTTTCCATTCCTCTATACATTGCGAACCCAGCAATCTCAAAGTGCCCCATGCAAAGAGTTGCGGACGTGTTGTTGATTTCATCCATGGCTCTTTGATAATTGTCTGCGCAGATCCAAGGGATCATACACACATCGCAATCAACATCTTCATAGTTTAGATGAATGGTTTGTGGAGTATCAATAACAGTAATGTTATCATACTCTCTTAAAAGTAGGTCTGGGGAATTAACTTCGTTGGTGTTCTTATAGTAGGTGTCATGATTACCAGCAAGCATGTATACATCAATCTCACGTTTCGCTAATTCATCAAAAAACATTTTCTTTGCTCGATCAAGAGCATAGAAGTTTACATACTTTCGTCTATCAAAAGTATCCCCAAGAATAAGGACAGTGTTAATGCCAGCTGCATCAATACTAGGAAAGAAAATATTGTCATAGAATTTTTGGAAGAAGTCTAAGAAAATAATACTGTCATTACGAGCGCCAAAATGTTGGTCAGTTATAATAGCAACTTTCATTCTTCACCTTTTAATAAGTCCTCAAGAGTGTTACCAGCTTTTGCTTTTTTGCTTTTACGCTTTTCTTTTTTACGTTCAATAAAATCATCAAAGTCATTATTCATCTGCATATATTCTAGGTATGTATTGTGATGCTCATCGCCCTCATCATGTTCCTGCAACTCGAACATTTCAAAAGGCATTTGTTGAATTAGTTTTTGCTTTACGTAGCTTTGTTTCTTTTCTTTTGCGATTTTTCTAAGAAAAGCGTAATAGATGACCTGTGTAAAATAAGCAAAGGGATTTGTTGATTTTGCGGGATCAAAGTTTTTAACGATAGATAAGCAGTTCTCTACTCCATCTAATATCATATCATCTCGATAAGAGTAATTAATGAAGTTGCCTTTATAGGATAGATGAGTTGCTATCTTATAAAGACATTCACCAATATAGTTAGTTACTGGTGGTGTTTCTTCACCACACTCTTCAGCTTCTTTTACTTTTGCTTTCCACTCAATAATTGCAGCTAGAAAATCTTGATTGTTTACGTAATGCGCTCCACCTGCCATAATAACTCCTTACTGTTTTTATTTCAACTACTCACATTATACCTTAAATTTACAGATAAGTAAAATCTATTTGTTTGCAATACTTGCCTTATACTTGACGAAAGAGCATAATCACGGTGTAGGGTTTGAAGAAAAACTCTAATGAACAGTTCTATTACCACCAACCATCATTTTAGGTTCTTCCTCTTGCTCCTCGTCTAAGGGATCTTCAGCAAGAGATTTTAAGTGATGCATGAGTTTATCTACTCTTTCTGACAATTCTTCAACAGTAGATGGTGGATCATCAGGGACTTCGATTGTCGCTTCGTATTCATTTACAAGACGAACATAGAAAGGTATAGCATACTGATGCACCCTCTTTTCGAAGATAATATCCTTTTTATTAAATTCAAATAACTTATCGTCTGTAAATTTACAGTAGGGTGCTGCTGTAATATGTTCTCCAATGTTACCATTGTTCATAAAAGGAAACGATTTAATTAACATTGGATATTCTATTGTCACAGAGTTGGGAGATTCATTTCGTTTTACAGCCATAATCTGCTCACCAGTTACAAGTTTTATAACTATGTAACTGTCATTAGCAGACAGGTTAAATTCGCTCATATACTAACCTCTATTATTTTATAATTAAACTGTTCTTCTGAATAGGTTTTTATTCTTTCAGCGAAATGATTTAGAGTGTGGTTTTTCCAAGACTTCCAGTGTAAGTCATCAGCAATATCGTAAAGAGTACATTCAGTCTTGCCATCTTTTAATCTTAAACCACGCCCAATACTTTGTAGATTGCGTATCTTACTCTTAGAAGGGGACGCAAAAATAACATTCTCAATCGAAGGTATATTGATGCCTGTCGAGAAGGTGCCAAACGACGCAATAATAATAGCATCTTCCTCTCCCTCGCAGATATGACGGATTGCCTCTCGATCAGATGTTTCGGTGCCACCATAAACGAAAAATACTTTTCTATTTTTATGCGTTTTTTCCTTTATCATATCGAATAAAATTTTACCGTGTTTCTCAACATATTGAAACAAAACAAGAGTATTGCCATTAGAGTCTACTGCTAAGTTTCTTATAAACTTATTTCGCTTTTCGTGAGTAACAATAAAATCCATCTCATCTTGATAGTTATTGTTCTTTCTTCCTTGACGAGTTACCTCATCATATTTAAGCAGTATACAGGTAATATTTAGGGTAGCTAGTCGTGATGATTCCATCAACGCTTTCGTTGTCGTCACTCGGTGGACTGGTCCAAATATTCCTTCCAGTACGAGTCTATGCACTTTCTTATTATCCAAAGTGCCAGTAGTGCCAATGCGATAACGTACATCGGTTAATTTCTCCATTACTGATGTTAAAGACTTTGCCTTAAACTGATGAGCCTCGTCTCCAAATATAACATCAAATTGGTTAAACCATTGTTTTGGTTGTTTATAAATTGACTGCCATGTTGTAATTAAAACATCTTTAGTAAAATCTTTAGGAAATCCAGCGTATAATTTTTGACAGTGTTTGTCAACACGCCAATCATTTGCTGATGAATAATCTTCAAAATCTGAGTATAATTGCTCAACTAAAGATGTTGTTGGAACTACAATAATACACTTTCTTCCCTGTTCTAAGTGCCATCTTAATGTAGTGTAAATAATAAACGATTTACCAGAAGCTGTTGGAGATAACAGCAGTACACGTTCTTTATTTATTGCTGTATAAACTGCTTCTAATTGGTAATCTCTAATCTCGATAGGTTTACCATGACCCATCGGTTTAAGCCAGACAGCATAGTTTTGTATTTCTTCTAATGTTACTATTGACTTTGACTCGACTGGAGTAATGTAATTTAATTCATATTCGTTGTTCTTAGCAAATGTTTCTACGTATCCTAACAATCCATTATACAAAGTTTTTCTAAATATGTCATATAGTCTTACTTTACCGTCCCATAACCTTGCCCTATATTGCGGAGTAAATCTTGCTCCTGGATATTCGTACGTAAAGAACTGTGACAACTCCTGCTCAATACTAGGATCAGCATAACAACGAATATGAACTTCATTTATTTTCTCTATGTTAATAACAGACATTAAGCACCACTAATAAATTTCTTCCATTCAATACTATTACGAATCTGCCAATCTCTAGATTTAATCTGACCCATAATGCTCTCTAGATAATTTATAACACTCTCCAGATACTCTTGTCGAAGTTGAGCTTCGGCTAGTTCATAATCTCCTTCTAAGAATTCTTCCATCTCATTCTTCAAAGGTTTAACGCCTTGCCATTGCTCCCATTTTCTATCTTCTAACTCTTGTTTAGACAGTTCACCACGATAGTATCGAAACTTTAGTTGACGAAGTGTGTTATAATCCTTCTTGGCTTTAGCATATTTCAGCTTATATCCAATAAGAAAATTTAAATACTTTGCGTGTAGATTTGGTGTTCTGACAGATTCTTTATCTAATCGATCGTCGTCTATTATACAATCAGTTTCCCAAGTTTCTTGCAACTGTTCAAGATTCATAATAACTCCAAAAACAAATAATAACAATACTACTATACTTTTGTAAAAATGTCAAGTTACAAGAACTTATAATAAGAGAATCTAAATGTTGCTCTTCCGATTAAATATTGCACATCTTGTTGGGTTGATGAAAACTGCAAAGTGTCAATATTAGTTGGAAACATATCGATGAAATCAACAGACTGTGATGGTCTGTTGTTGTTGTTTAATATTGTAAGAGTTCCGTCTGAATAGTTACTCGCTAATTCATTTAGACTACCACGCTGTTCATCTGTCAAGAAAGAAGTATATTGCGAATATGTTTCTGGGAAACCTAGAGCAACAATCCAATTATAGACTGCTTTAAAGTTTGCCATATCTTCATCAATTAAAAATTGAACTATTAGCTGATCATAGGTTATCGTTTCTCCTGGGACTGGAACTCTAGCAAATGGGTTAACGAATTCTGGTTCACCAAGGGTTAATCCTGGAAGATTAACTTCTTGACAAAAAAATGTAAGTTCTGGTAATTTTTGTATAGAAAATGTAAACCCAACTGGAGATAGTGGATTTATATTGCTTGGTGTTGGGCAAGTAAAAACTCTGTTAGTCATAATTCACCTTTAACTGTAGTAACAATATTTATAATGAAAAAAGAGGGGACTTTTGGTCCCCTCTCTAAAACGCTACTCTTAGTTGGTAGCTTCTTACCTATTGGATTACATTAGGTTAGAAACGAATACCTTACGGAAGTAGTAGTTGCTTGCTGCTTGTAGGTTTGTACCGTTTCCGTCCAATTGAACGAATGGGTTAGAAACCATACCGTAGCGAGTCTTAAAGCCAATCTTAGGCTGGAAGCTCTCTGGATCAACTGCACGAACCAATTGTAGTGGAACGTATGGGCAGTAGAATAGACCAGCATCGAATGCGGAAGCACCCTTATAGCCAACCATAAAGAATTGGTTAGTACCACCGTTACCTGCATATGGATCAACATATACACGGAAACGTCCGTTTAGAACACCTGCGAAAGTAGTAGATGCTTCATCGATTGCTAGACCTCTGTTTCCTTCTAGAGCTGGAGTGTAATCTAATACACCTGCCATTGCTAATGCGGAAGCAACATCAGAAGAACAAACGATAAAGTTACCCTTACCACGACGTGTTTGCTGAGCAATTACGTTAGCATCACGTTCGATTTGGAACATAAGTCCTTTGAATTTTTCAACAGACCAACGACCGTTAGCGTCAACGTCTAAGTCGAAAGTACCAGCTGCTGCTGTGCCAGCTTGTGCACCTGGCTTAGCAACTTTATAAACAGTACGAACAACTTCACGATTGATTTCAGCAAGAATCTCAGTTGAGAGAATATTGCTTAGTTCGCCTTCAGCGTCTAGACCATGAACGCTCTTAAGATCTTGAGCAAGTTCAATAGTGTATTCTGCTTTTAGAGAACGACTCTTAGCAGTAACACTGGTCTTTTCGATTGAGAATGACATCTCATTGAAAGTACCATCACCAGTACCACCAGCGCCAAGAGCTTCAGCAGCAGCAGTAGTCATACCTGTACCGTTTGTTGCATTATTAGCAGTTGGTTGACCAGTAGAATGAGTACCAGTACCAGAGAAGTCTGTATCTGCTTCGTTAAAAAGAGCTTCGGTACCACTTTGTGAACTGAAGCGGCTCTTCATTGCGAAGATTAGACCTGTTGGTTGTGTCATTGGCTGAACACCGCAAATGTCATAAGCGATCATTTGTGGCATTGCACGACGCACTAGGCTGATTAGAACTGGGTCGTAACCTGCCATTTGTGCGTTAGTGCCTGCGCTGCCGAGGGCGACACCTGCACCACCTGCGTTAACGTGTGTACCTGTTTCGAAAAGTGCTGACTTTTCTTCTTTAAGAGCCTTTTCTTGGTTCTCTAGAAGAACTGCAGTAACTTCCTTACGGTAGTTGTCTTTGATTTGTGGGACAGAGTCGTGCTCTAGGATTGGTGCCCACTTCTTTAATAAATCTTGACGTGTTGTCATTTTATTCTAACTCCTTGGGGTTGATTTACTTCTTAATGGAATTTAAAACTTGCAAGTATGACTTGATAGATGGATCAATAATCTTATCTTCAGTCAATGTAACAGCTTCGTCGCTAACGACAGAAGATACTACACTACTTGTTGTTTTCTTTTCACCGAAATAATTTTCGCGAATAGTCTGAAGTTTAGTTTTAAATGTCTCTTGATTTTCGTAAGATAGTTCTTCAGCTAAACCTTTGAATTTGTCAACTTCAGTGTCTGTTAGACCTGCAGATGCTTCTTCAACAGTTTTCTGACGAGCCATCTCATCAAGCCATTTATTTAATTCAACATTCTTGCTTGTTGTTTCGTTTAGTTTTTCCTCTAGATTTGCAATATGTTGTTCCATTTCTCCTAGAACATCATACTTCTCTTCAGGAACGTCGATATAGTGCTCTTCAAAAAGACCTTTTAGACCACCAACAAAACTTTCAAGAATGTCAGACTTCATACCAGATTCAAGGGCAATTTCATTTTGTTCCATCCACTGCTCGACTACGTAGTCGAGATATCCATCAACCTTGTCAACAAGACCCTCTTTTACTTCTTCAACTTGCTCAGCAAGTTGAGTTTGGTATTCTTCTTCGATACGTGCAAGTTCAGACTTAACACGTGTCATAACTGCTGCTTCGAAAATAGTTTCTGCTTTCTGACGGAATTCTTCTGACAAGCCTTCTTCGCCATTAAACAAAGCATCAACATCTTCTTTAACGCTCTTTAAATGAGAACCTTCTGGAGGAGCTGCGCCAGCAGTTACTTTGTTAGCGGTCTTTGATGTACCGCCTTCAGCTTGTTTCTCATCCTGAACTGCATTTTTCTTGTTCTCTGGATTATCTCCAGCAACGCTAGTAACACCATCGGTCTTACCATTAGCAGCTTCTTCTTCTAATTCTTCTTCAGCTACAATCTCTACATCTTCTAATACAGGATCAGTTAACTGTGCCTTTTTAGATTCTGCCAAGAGTTCAGCAATTTTTTGTTCGATAGACATCTGTAATCTCCTATTGGATTAATTCTCTAATAAATTATTTATAAGTTATTTGATTTTACTTAAAAAGTATTCAAAAGCACGAATTTTTGCTTCTTCTAACTGATTAGAAGATGTTTTTTTAATTGAATGTTTTACAACATCAATGTGCTTCTCCACAAAGTTTCCATCAACATAAATCCATTCTTTACTTTCCATAACTCCACGAACGAATGCTTCTGGAGCTGAAGGGTCAGCTACGATGTCAGCTGCAGTAGACAACATAAAGTCGTCTTGTACAATTTGGACGCCACTATCGTTTTCCTTTAGAGTACCAAGTGCTCTACTGGAAACACCAAGATTAGCGCCACCGTCTAACAGTCCTTTAGCGATTTGACCCATTGGGGTGTCAAGAATTTTTGCCCTACCAACATAGTTGGTTCCCTCTTTTTTAAGAGAGGTAATTAAATGAGAAACTCGTTCTAAGTTAATAGATGGATTATCAGGATGCCCTAACTCGCCATATGCACGGTTTTTCTCAACATATTCTTTAATGTAGCGATCGACTTCTTTATCCATAATTTGTTCTGGATACATGCGACCATTTTTATTTTGTAGTTCTGATTGAAGGAAAATACCTTCAATGAAATATTCTTTTTTCTTACCTAGTTTTTCTTCAACTACTAGGTTGGTTGTTTCGAAAATTTCTCTGATTAGCTTCATTTTAACTTCCTACAGCGTTAGGGTTATCATAAGAACCAAAGGATGCAGTCTCAAACGGAGTGTTATATCCTGAAACTTTCTTTAAGTGCAAAACGATAGTTCCTGGTCCAGCAAAAGTTGCAATAATATCGTAGGTTGGCTGGTCTATAAATGCCCACTCAGCTTCTACAGTTTGTAAATTTCCATAAAAATCTGCAATAGTAACGCTGTTTCTTGTTAATTTAACACTATTGGATGTAGTAGCTAACACTGCTGTAATATAAACACTCTGATCAGCGCCTAGTGTTTCGTTAGCCATCTTTAAATCTGTTTGAAGATCAATAGTCGCTGCATCTGCTGCAGCTGTTGCTACGATTCTAACAATAGCATCAGTAGTAGTTAGTTTTGTAACTGTTTTAGTCGCAGCCATTTTATTCCTCTGTTAATAAATTAACAACGTGCAAAAAATTTTCTTTAGATTCTCTCATATAATCTAAAACTTCTTTTTGATCTTTTAATATAGTATTAAGACGTTCTTGCGTATTAATATCAATAACAACCTTAGCACCATCCGCTAATACATAATCTATTTTGTTCTCAAACATATAGTCGTATTTATTTAATTTTCTAATCAACTGAACAGTTGGGTCAATTGTGAAAACCTTAGATGAGGCGAGAGAAATATAATGTTCTAATATATTATCTGTTACTTTGATATTATTTTTCTCTTTTATTAGTGTAGCAATCTTATTTTCTAACACGTCTTCATATATGTTTTTAGACAATTCTTGTTCAATATATTGTAGTTTATTTTGTTGTCTAATATAAGATCTCGCCTCATCTAAAGTTTTGAACTCAGTTTCAAGATTATCAATAAAGATTTTACCTTCATCAGTTCTATACAATCTGATGTTGAAACAAGAAGTCTGTTCTACAATATTTCTCTGTAGAACAGAACTTTTTATCTTGTTTGTAAAAGATTTAAAGTGCATTATTTACTTTGTTTTGCTGCAGCCTTTTCTGCACGCTTCTTAGCAAGAAGTGCTTCTAATCCTGGATTAGTATATGCGCCTTCTTTCATTTCTTTTTTATCTTCATCTTCGTCTTCATCATCTTCATCATCTTTATCTTCTTTTTCGTCGTCTTCGTCGTCTTCGTCTTCATCCTTAGACTCTGCGACTTGTGTAGCGAACATACTCTTAGCGACTTCTTGTCTGTATGCGTCAAGTTTAGTTGCAACTTTATCTGCCATAAGAGTTTCAAAAGTAGATTCAATCTCCAGAGTTTTACCAGAGTCAATAGCATCAATTAATTGTTTTACAGTCATTTCTGTTCTCCTGTTTGTTGTTCCTCTTCATCAGGCATATACGATTGTTGAGTTTGTTGTTGCATGCCTTGTTGCATACCAGCCATCATACCCATACGCTCTGCATGATTGAGATGATCATCTTCTTCATTTTCAATCTGATTTTCAATTTCATCAATTTCTTTTTCAGATTGTCTAAGAATATTTTTCTTAACCCACTCTTTAGAATAATACTTACCAACCATTTGATTCTGCTCTAACATCATTAATAGGTTAATCCTATTTGTTAGAATTTCAGAATCTTTTAGTTCAGCATAATAGTTGTCTTTATGGTAATTAAACTTAATACGAGGAAGCATATCTTTCCACTCATCATCACGAATAATACCTTTAGCAACTAACTGAATTCTTAAAGTGTCAGTGAATAAACTTGTAAATCTTTTACGAATGCGTTGAATAAATTTGTTAAATTTAACTTCATCTCTGGTAATTTCACTACTTTTACCAAGATTGAAGCCATTATCCGACTGCATTCTTGTAGCAGGAACATTCAATGCTTGATATAGTTTACGCTGGAAATATTCAATATCTTGAATCTCTCCGAGGTTGGTACCTCCAGGTAGTGTGGTAATTTCAGTACCCTTACCACCCTCACGACGAGGCATCCAAAAATCTTCAAGCATTGACATATGTTTTCTGTCATCACGGATTTCTCCAGTGCTTGCATCATACTGCACTTTATTACGAAATTTATTCATAATATCATTGACGTATTGTTCTGCTCTAATCTTAGGCAAGTTACCTACATCAATGTAAAAAATTCTACGCTCAGGTGCTCTACTAATACGATAGATAACCAGAGCATCTTCCATAAACTTTAACTGGTTTGTTGGTTTAATTGCTTTATGCAAATAACTTAAAACCATACCAGTGTTAGAATCTAAAAATCCAGAATGAGCATAGATAACAGAATCTATGGTCAACTTTACGCCCTGAACATTATTTTCTGTAATACCCTTATCATTATAGATATAGTATTCTTCAATTTCTTTGACAACCTCAACACCATTAGGTTGTCTTTCTTTCTTAATATTCTTAACCTTACGAATTTTTCTTGGGTCAATATAACGAAGTTCGACTATGCCTTCTTTAACTTTGTTTGGATCTATCAAAATGTGATAGAATAATCTTCCATCAATATACCAAGATTTAAAAATATCATGAGATCTTGTTTGAAAATCTAATAATTGAAGAACATTTGAAAATTCTTCTCTTATTTTAGTTTTAACACCAGTTGATACTTTTAAGTCGTCTAAAACAATATCAACTGACATTTTATTTTCATCTGCTACAATCGACTCATTAACAATATCTTCAACAGCACTATCAACATCAGCGTATTGAGCAATCTCACGGTAGCGACGGATAAGATCATTTTCGTTCTTAATGATCGAATCCATATCAAGCACCATGCTGTAATAAGCAGCGGCACTTGATACAGTCGTTGCACCATCATCAAGAGCAGGAGCAACTACACTAGGTACTTGCTTCTCCTCTTTTTTACGCTTGATCTCAAACCCAAAAAACTCAGCCATACTATAAAATCCTTAAGGAATAATTAAATACGAATTGGTAGCGAACCAATCGGAGTATCAACAGATACGTTAACTCCAATTCCACTGCTTGTTGCTGTATTAGATGTCCAGTAATTATATTGAAACTCTACTGTAAATTCTTCAACAGCGTTAGTTGTATCAAAACTTAATTCGATTGCGCCGATAGTAATTGGATACGCATCTACAAACCTATATGCCTTAACAATAGCACCGCTACGATCTAGCTGATGAACTGTTAAGTCAGTTTGATATTCACGTGGATTAGTTCTACCATTGGTTGTTGCAAGATTCTGCACACCATTAGCCCAAACTTCCATCGCATTGCGAATTGTAAATGTAGTATCGTTAAGGATAGTAACTGTCCATGGAGTAAAGGTACGTTCGCCAGCTACGTTGACAACACGACCACGATAATTCAATGGAATGTTTTCAATGGTAGATGCTGGCAATTGTGCGCCTTTGCACATAAACTGCGCTTGCTGTCCTACTAGTACTCCAGCAGTAACATATGATGGGAATGATAACTGAACTCTAAATTGGTTAGCGCGAGCACCGCCCCCAATTAGCTGCGCTTTAAAATCTGAAATATTTGCCATTTAAATCTCCTGTTGTGACTTCTTTATATTATTTATCCACCAATTTCATCAAAGTTTACAGCTGAACGAGCAGCTACAAAAGTTAGGGTAATGAAGTTGATAGAACGATTTGGTTTAATAAAGATCTCAGCAACAAACTCGTTACGATCAATAACCTCAGCTGTATTGTTGGAATCGTCACACTTAACACGGAAATCTACAATACCACGGCGACCTTGTACGTCACGTAGGAATGGTTCAACTAGATTACGGAACTGAGCACGAGTAAAGCCGTCGTTAAATTCGAACAACTGGAACTTAGCTGCAGTAGCGATAGATTTCTCAAGAGTAATGAATAGGCGACGAACATTAATGCGATCAAATGCGCTTGGCTTAGACTGCATTGTCTTATCACCAAACAGAACAGTACCTTGTCCTGGGAATGTTACAACTGGGTTAATACCTGCTTTATATAAAGTATCACGTTCAGTTTTACTTGGTGTTACTGCAAGTTTAATAACATTCTTAACTTGACCACGACTAAAACCACCTGGAGAGAACCAAGGGTCTGCTGTAAAATCAGTTCTTGCACAGATACCAGCGATATCACCATTTAGTGGAACATAGCGATACTTGTCATTATAGCGATCATATTGATATTTGTAACCAGAATCGCAGACAGAGTAACTGCTGCTTGGTAAAGCATTACGGTAAGTAACTAATGCCTCAATGTAAGATGAAGTTTGTTGAGTGATTGGATCACCGTTTGACTGCTGCGGAGAGACGAACACGACACAGTCTTTTCTAAATTCTGCAACATTGTTAATAACCCAAGTTGCAACAGAGCTAGAAGCAGCGCCAATTGGGATTAGAGAGACATCATATAGTTCATCATTCTTAAAGATCTCGTAACCAGTTTGTAGGGCAGCATCGCTTACACTAAAGTCATCAACACCACCACTTAGTGGTGTTGTTTGAGCAGTTGATAATGCCTTAAATGCTGTTTCTGTCATAGTTTCAATACGACTGCCCCAAGCACTTCCTGCGCCAGCAGCAAGAGCTGTTGGGTGATCCATCCACCATACATATTTTGAATTCTGGTTCATTACATCTTTATAATATGCATTAGATCCATCAACACGTTTTGCGCCATCAGCTTTAGAAACATAAGCATATTTCTCCAGAGTAGCACCAGCAACTCCAGTCCACTGACCTAAAGAGTCGATAACAATAATATGCATTTCGTCAAGGGCAGCTGTTTTTCCGTTGCTTACAGACCAAGAAGAAGTTCCTGGCGCTGTATCGAACTCATTTTTGTATGTCCAATTTGCAAATGTTGCGCTGTCAGCCATAGAAACAGTAATAGAGTTACCTAATGCTCCTGGGTATTTTGCTGCCCAATTACCAACTAAACCTTGGCCAGTTCCATATCCTGCCTGATATTGATCTGTGTTTTTAATTTTAATACCAGCAACTGTTGCAGTTACTGTTAAAGTAGCAGCAGTAGTTGGGTTACCACCAGTAACTGTTACTGTTGGTGCTTCGCTATAACCAGTTCCAGGATTTGTTACTGTAACTCCAGTAACAACACCTTCAGTAACAGTTGCAGTTGCTGTAGCTTGTATACCACCATAAATTTGTGGTTCTGCAATGCTTATGATTGGAGCACTAGCATAACCAGAGCCACCTTGAGCGACCGCTAAACTTACAGATCCAGTTTTGATAGCTACTGCGTTTCTTGCAGCAGGAGCATCAATACGAACTGTTAATAAATTATTTGCGTATGATAAGAAATTGGCAGCTACTAAAAATGACTGCCAGTTTGCATCTGTTGGTTTTCCAAAACGATCTGTTAAGATGTTTTCTGAGGAAACTTGAACAGGGTCTAGCACTGGACCCCACTGGAATGAACCAGCGAATGCGCCTGCAGAAGTAGAAACTGCTGGGACAATTGAAGAGAAATCTTTCTCTACAACTGAAACTCCTGGACTAAGTTGGAAAGGCATTGTAATTCTCCTTATTACATTTACATGTTATTCTTTTGCTTTGAAGAGCACAAACTTCATAGGGTTATTTATTAAAACCCATATTTCAGAAGTTATACAAAGGTTTTTCCTCATCTGGAGTTCCATCATCAAAAAATCCAAATGGGGTTAATTCGTCTTCAATTGCCTTTAATTGTTTTTCGTAAATCAGTTTTCTCAAATTTAGATTATTTAAATCTTTAAAATATGGGTTAGTAGTTAACCAAGAGAAAAGAACTAATGTCATAACTAGATCGTCATAGTACCCATCGTCTGCTGCAAAGGAATTTCTTTTCTCAATAAATGTAGATATTTCAGATATAATATCAGCATCAGTTATAATAAGTTTTTTCTCCTCGATAAAGCTCTTTAAAATAGAACAACCGATTCGTTTAACTTTCTTATCAGTCACAACCCCATACCTAGTTCTTCCACTACCAAACCCACCATTAACTGTTTGTCCTTGAGAGCCTTTATTAACAAACAGCATATTTTCATATTCTAACTCACTATAAAGAATATCAGCAACTTGTGGGTCAGAGTTGACCTCAACTAAGACATATGCGTCATTGTATTGTTTTGCTAATTTTTCTATAATGTTCGGATATAACAGAGGGCTTACCTTGTTATTTCTATATTTAGCGTTTATGAAATATGGGGTAGTTGTAATGTCTATAATCGTAAATGCGCTGTAGTCTCCGTCTAAACCCTGTGACGTGTCTGCAATTAGCACATAACTGTGGTCTTTCTCTGGCTTAATGTAGATATCAAGACCTTCGTTGCTGTAAATAGGTCTTGTTGGAGACATCTGTGCAATAACATCTGAGTTAATGAGGGTGAGAGAAGAACCAAGGAATTTACATAGAACCTCTTGGTTATATTTAAGGTCGCCAAGTTGACGACGCTGCTCCTGTGCCCACTTTTCATCTCTGCCTGGGATTTCCCAATAAGGAATAAACAGAGGAACGAAATCGTTGAACTTTTGCTCAGCGTCATTCCAGAATTTCCAGAAGTGATTGTATCCAAGCGGAGTTGAAGTGATAAGAATTTTAGTAGATGTACCAGCAGAAATTGTAGGATAGATAGAGGTAAAGAACTGTTCTGCAATCTGATTAGGAATAATCGCTGCTTCGTCAATGTAAAGCATATTAACAGATTTAGAACGAATACCAGAAGCTGTGGTAGCTGCAGTAAAAACCTTTGATCCGTTCTCTAGTTCTACGTCACCTTTATTCCAAGTCTTAACACCTTGTTGCATCCATAAAGGGAGATACTCATACATTAACTGATAACGTGAAAGAATTTCTCTTGATGTTGCTGCTTTATTTGCAAGAATAGCGACATTCTTATTGTCATTAAAAATAGTATACCAAAGGATATACCCCGCTGCAGTTGTAGTCTTACCTTGCTGACGACCTTCCATAATAATTACTTTACGATTATCGTGGATTGTTCTTACTTTCTTTTTCTGACAGTCATATAACTTAAAATGTTGAAGACCATGATCAAGAGTAACGATGTAGCAATAGGTATCAATAAAGTATACAGGATCTTCTTTGCACTTCATATACTCTCTAATAGTTTCTTCTGTCCAGTCAACAGGAACTCCTACTGCTTTTAAATTTGCATTAGCATTATAAGTTTTCATTATTCCCAGCCTTCAATAATTGTAGAAGATGGTGTTGGCTGATTAGCTGTGAATGTTGACGTTTCAATATCAAACTGATTAGTTTGTAAGATAGAAGCAGTAACTGAGTTGACAATACCGTTTTTAGAAACTGGTCCAAACAGATTGACCTTTAATGTAAATGTCATTGTATAAGTAACAAATCTTCTAGTCTGAAAATCTCCATCATAATCATCTTGAACACTTACGCTGTTTAATATAATAGGAATATCCTGAACGACATTCATTTCAGGAACTACATTTAAAGACAAAGTAAATTCTGGAGTAAAATATGGTAATATCTGTTCAACTATTTGTAAACAATCTTCTTGTGTTTTAGAAATAGCATATAATGAAATATCAATATTATACGGAACTGGCGAGAACATCTGATCTCTTTCACCATCACTCTTTACGCATACCAGTTTATTCATTCTATTTACTTTTCTGCTCGCATCGTATCCGATATTAACAATTTCAAATGACAATCTAGGTAAAGTTGTATATACTTGATTTTCTAGTGTTGGGTCTGAATCAACACGAACAATCCATTTCTCTTTAGGCGCATATGCAATAGGTACATCAACTGTCTGAATAGTGTCTCCTGCATTTCCCTGTTCTGGAACATCGCTTTTAAGTTTTCTCTCAATCTTGATATTGCTGAAAAGACTACCAAAAGCAACAATAGTCTTTCTAAGAACACCATGATAGAATGTTTGACCTTTTAGCATTACAATACATCCCCGAACGGATTATCTTCTGTAAAGAAAATATTTCTTGCTTCTTTTCTAAACTTTTCATTATCACCAAATGAAGTAACCTCATCAGTTCCATATCCACCACCGAGTTGCTTGCCGTTTTCTGCAAGCATTAAGTCGCCAGTTTCTAATAGTAACCCATATTCTCCGTAAGACTTCAGTTCTTCGAATACATCGATATCTGGTATGCCAGTCTGGATAGTTTCTGAAGCATACTGGAACAATTCAACTTGTAACTTATATATGTAAAGTTTACCAAGCTGGAAAAATGGATCAAGGTGATCTACATACTTAACCTCGAATAAACCTTTTGTTAGAGGAAAATATAGTAGGTCGCCTTCGGCTGGTCTAGTAGGAATAATGGTTTGCCCAAACCTACCAACCAACTGATCCCATCTGCGTCTTGATACCGTAAATGTTGCAGATGATTCATTAAATAAACCGAACTTCTGAATAAAAGAACCCTGACCACCGTAGTCAGTTACGTTCTCGAAATACATTTCGATTGGATAAGCGTCTAGAAACTGGCTTAAACGATCTTCTCCTAAAATCTCATCTTTACCTACTAATTTTCTAGGAATGTAGAACATCTCCTGTCCGTAAATAGACAGGGACTCAACAATTAAGTCTTCAATAAGATACTGTTCGTTCTTTGTTCCATGACTAAAATAAACATTTCTTGCCATTATTATCCTAGGAAGAACTCCAGCGGAGCAGATTTGTTAATTAGATCGTCCTCTAATTCTTTCATTTCTTGCACTGCTTCTTGATATAGTTTATCACCATCAATTACAACACCACCTGGAAGTTGAAGACCTTGAAACTTTTTAAGGTTAGTCCCCCATTGTCTCTTAAACAATGCAGTTGTAAAATGCTTTAACCATGGCTCATTAAAAACTCGTGGGAATGTTGATGGATCTAAAGCACGATAACACTCAACTAAAACATACTCACCAACTGATACATCGCTTTCCCAGTTAATATCTAGATGTAATCTATTTTGAAGTCTGTTGAAACGATAGAGCGTATGCCCATTGAGAATCATATCTAACAAAGCAAGATGACCTCTTACCATTTCGTAGTAGATAATAGAAGTGCTTGTTAAGTCGTATAGATCATGTAATCGTAGTTGATATTGCATATCAAACATATTACGACTAGATCCTGATGCGCCAGAGCCTCCTGTTGGGAAAACTCTAGTAACACCATATACGGCATCTGGTATAGGAATATACTTGTTTGTTTTATCTGTTTCAGTAATCTGATGTTTTAGATAAAATTTTTCAGTGCCTTCGTGATGGTATATTTTAAATTTTTCTAGAGCATCGTCAATACGATCTTCAAGCTGATCTTCGTCTACGTTTATCTCGAGAACTGGAGCACCCAGTTCTCTTAAACAATACTCTTTTAATTGTTCTCTTGTTGCGACTGGCATAGAGTTTCCTTACGCTTGTGATTCAGTCCAAGATAGACGGCAAGATGCCACGAATGTAGCTGCAGCTGTAACATCAGATGCAAGACCGATGTATTTTAGACGTAGAGTTAGAACATCTGGACCATCAGGGAAGACACCGTTACCACCCATAATCGCATTACCTAGAGTTGCAATTTCACGCAAGTCAATAGAAGTCAGAGCCTGACCTCTGTTGTTTGGTGTTGTAAACTGGTTTCCAGGTGGAACACGGAAAGAGAAGATAACAGAACCTTGGTCGATCGTGTCAGAAATGTTATGGTATACAACCTGACTTAGCGAAGGAGATGTTACTCGTTTCCAATCTAAGTTATCCAAGTCAGCGTTCAGAACTAGTGATACCTCAACCTCGTGAGTTGAAAGAACGTCAAGAGCTTTTAAGTTCAACTGCATACGGTTAATAACTTCTCTGTTACCTAGAAGACCTGGGATACCGTTATCTACAGAAGGAGCAAGACGTAGAGACAACAAAGGAATTGTCTTTGTTAAGTCTACAGCCTGAGCAACTGTATATACAGTGCTTGTAGGCTGAATAGAAGAAGGTCTTGCGTTAACAACCAACAAGTTCTTTGTAATAGTGGTTGTTGGCGAAACTCTTACCTGTCTTAAATATGGCTGGCTACCAACAGCAGAGTTTGTTGGGTTAGCAGTTAGCGTACCAGCAACAATACCAGTACCACTAATAGGAGAGTTCGCGCCGATAGAGAATAATGTATCAGAATGTGTAGGAACTTCAATAGCGAAACCAATCTCACCAATTAGTTTACCACCGCTGTTATACGCATACCACTTACCTAATTCAAAAACAGTACCAGTTCCTGCTCCCAATGCGGTCGATGCTACTGCAGTAGCAACGAAACTAGTTCCTACGGTGCTATTAGCAGCACCATATAATGTCCAGTTTGTATTACCTGATGAAGAAATAGTGTAAGAACGACCAATAACCAACTGATTAGCTTTAAAGGTTAGAGAGGCAGATGCTTGTGTTCCACCAGTAACCGAAATGTTACCTGAAATACCTGATGAAGTACGAATCTGGTTTGACGTAGAAGAGAACAAATAGGCTTTATCGTCGTCAAATCCACCGTCCATAATAACAGAAGTACCCCAGTGTGCTAATTTAGGAATAAAGGTTGGAGAAGCGCCAGTTTCGACCTCATAACGTGCTGGTAAATTACCAGAACGTAGATATGCTTCTACGAATTGGTTGTTGTGTACAATCTGATGTACATAACGAACAACACCATCAGTAGTTTTGAAACCGAAACGAACTTTACCAGCACCATACCAGCTGTAGTCCATATATGCCATCTGAATCTTGTACTTATCCAAGACATAACCAGTTGGACCAGTTCCATCGCAAACATCTAAATTCCACTGAGATTGTGGAATACGAATTTCCTGAGTCTTACTTATTACTACGTTAGAGGCAGTAGAACCTCTGTAAGATGGTTGTATATAGAAAGAAGTTGCGTTAGGTACTTGAATAACTTTGTATGTCTGACCTCTAATAACAACGTAGTCGCCAGAAGCCAATTCAGTTGAGTACTGAGTATCAGAACCAACAATCAGATTACCGTTAAAGGCAACACTAGCTGTTCCGCCAAGTTGTACTATAGAATTTCTTCTGCAAACATACAATTGGCTTCCATCAAATTCGAAGAACATACCGTTCTGATCGTCAAACAAACCACAACGAACAGTAGCATTGCTCCAAGAAGTTACATGGAACTGTGGACGACCAGAAGAAACTGCACTACTAGGACTACCTAAAGTAATTCTAAAGGCATAGTCATCGATAATATCATAGATGGTGTAATTCCCGCTATAAACTGAACTAGTATCACCAGATATGTTGATAACAAGCCCAGCCGTACATCTATGTGGAATACGAGTAGTTACTGTAGCGTAGTAGTTACTATTTCCAGTAATAGTATTAATAGGAACTGAAGGGCTAAAGTTAATAGCGAATGAAACCTGAATACCTTTACCTGACTGATAACGGAAGTATTTACGTGTCTGGCGAATGACTCTTGCAAACGGAGAGTCTGTAGAGATTAATTCAACACCACCGTCATATGGTCTGTGTAGAGCAGATGAGTCAGCACGTAGTAGTAAGCTAGATGTTATGTCATAAGTGTTTGTAGCAGGAAATCCATGGCAGAAAATTCCATGAACAGTATTTGCTGTAGTAGTAGCAGGAAATGTTGTAGTTGATGCAGCATTAGACTGCATAGTAACAACAATAGAGGTGCTGTTACTACCTGCGTTTGTTTTAACGATTAGGGGAATATTATCAATCTGAGTCGTATTTCCTGTTCCAGTTAAAACGATAACAGAACCAGCTGGGAATGGGCAAGGCATCGGGAATGATACCGTAATATCCGCACTAGCCGATGTTAAAGAAACCAAAGTTACTGGTAGCTTATATTGTTCGTTAATTGGAATAGTATCTACTAGGTTTAGAACTGTTCTAGAGTTAACAGTATAAATTAGAGATACCCCAGTATTTCCTGGCTCAATTAGCGATACAGTATGAACGCCAGAACCTCCAGAAGCAACAATTAAGTTGGTTCCGTTTACCGCATCATTGTAAGTAGGAGCTAAGTTAAAATCTCCAACTGCTGCCCATCTTACGTAGTAAATACCATTATTAACTAAACCAGTTGGTGCGGAAACTGTTGAATTCCAACGAACTGACATACCTGTCAGCATACCATGTGCTGCGCTAGTAAATGTAGAGGAAACGAAAGTTGTTGTCTTTGCTGTATAGACTGCTGGGTAGTTCCAGTAGAAGTTATCACCAGCTTTAAATGCTGTAGAGAAGTTAGTCCCATTACCAACAACCTTGCTAGTGCCAGCTGCGAGAGCAATAGTACCAGCGCCAACAATAGAACCAACAACAGAAGATGCCTCAAACTGGTGAGTTCCGCTACCTAGTATGTTACCACTATTTAAGTTAATTGGAATAACAATAGGGTTTACCGCATCGTTGACGCTAGCAGCTAATCTGAACCAATCTTCAGTGACCTTAATAATAAAATATGTAGTTCCGCTAACCAATGGACCCATAGCAGTTCCAACACAGGTATAAACGACAGGAGTTCCTGTAATTAGTTTATGTCCTGCGCTAAAAATTGCGTTCCAGTATAGGTCTACGTTCGTCTGTGGGCTAATACCAAGAATACGTTTTGGAATGACTGCATTATTTGCATTGCTTAACGTAAATTTGCTGCTATCTCCACCTGGAGCATTATCTGCAACAGTATAAAGACCATCTACGGATCCAGTAGTAACCGCAGTAGTAAGAGTATGCGTTGTACCAGTTCCTTCTGCTGTGATATCTACTATAGATGCTTGACGTAAAGATCCAGTCCCTGTTAAAGTTCCAACAAACTTAACACGATCGTCAGCGATTGCACCAAGAGCGCCAGCTAGAGTCCAGTATAGAGTGCATGTTGTAGCAGAATCTGCACGAACGTAGTAGAATGCTCCGTTAGTTAAACCAGTAGCAGGAGTTGTAGATAGATACTGCACTAACTTACCAGTAGTGAATCCATGAGTAGGAGTAGTAATAACTCCAGTAGCAATTGCTAGGTTAGTTGTGTTTTGCGTGAACGAGATAGCTGCAGCATCCCAACCAGTAGCTGTATCTGTCAACTGAAAACGATCAACTGTAGAGTTAAACACAAATTTGGTTGAGCCACTAGGTAGACCACCAATTTCAACGCCTCCACCAGTAGCATATGTTACTGCAGTTCCATCATTAAACCCGTGAGCCTGTTTAAAGAGTGTATCACCAGCAGTATTTCCTGCTCTCCTAGTGAAGTAGTGGTTGTTGCCTGTAAAGGAAAGTTTAGCGCCTAAGAAATAGATTCTACCAACATCAGTACCATTATTATATGCTGCAAAAGCTGCAGTATTGAATGGTTCTGTACCTTCAGCATCTTTGTAAATCTCTAAAGTTGTAGTAGTTGCTGATTTAGCATAATAGATCTTACCATCCCACAGCCCGTACCAAGCAGAAGCTGCATTCGCAAAACCTTGGAAGTGAATTGGTACGATAGCACCAACAGGTACGTTATGTGCTGCAGTAGTAGCAACCGCAGTAGAGTTGCTTGTAAATGCAGTAATAGCAAGAATCTGTGGGTTAAGAGCTGGAATCAACTGAGAAGCAGTACCGTTAGTTGATACGGCTCCGTTGGTGCCAGGATTAGCGTAAGTGAATGTATTAAATGTAGTATTCAGAATTGCTGCGGTAGTGTTGTTGAATGTTGCATCTGTAACAGAAGCAACAGCAACTTGAGTGCCAATCTTGAATCCGTGAGGTATAGCAGTAGTAACTGTTGCTACGTTGTTATCTCTACGTACTGAAGCGATGCTGACAGTATTTGCTGGGAATGTATACGTAATTGAGTTAGATTCTGCAGCAGTAATTGCAGTAATAGAACCCTTCTTCAATGTAGTAGAAGGAATCTTAGTGTGTTCATAGTAGTCGGTAATCTGAGAACCGACCATTGGGAAATTAGTGTTATCTTTATTATGAATGAACACATCTTGCAACCAACTTGTACCGATAGAAATGTTATCCTCATCGCGAACACCATGGCCAGTATCAACAACAACCTTAGCAGTAGAGATAGTAGAGAATGTTCCTGGTAGACCACCTGGAGTCATTACAAATACAACAACGCTTAGTGCTGGAGCAGTGCCAGAAACACCAGCGACACGGATGTCATATGCATTGAAACGGCAATCACCGATATACGTTAAATCTGCAGAACCATTGCTCACTGTTCCTGCTGTATGAGATGGAGCAGTGGTGGTACTAGTAGTTCCAGCAGTAGATACGTTGTAAAGATTATTGTTATGGAAAATTTTAGTGTTGAGAGTAAGAGTTTGTGATGGACCCCATGGAGTGCCCATCTTTAATGGTTGATTGTTTGCATCAAAGAACTTAATTAGACCACCATGGTGCGTCACGTTACCAAGACCGCCACCGCCAGCTACACGAGCAGCAGAAGTGAAGGTGAATGTATTGGCGCCAGCAGTAATAGTAGGAACAACAATGTTTGCGATTGTAGAGTACGAAGCTGATAGATATGTAACAGTCATAGAAGTGCCAGCAGAAGCAACAGCTGAGGTCTTCCAGTTCCAGTAAGCTGTATCGAACGTGGTATCAGTATTAACTAAAGTTTTATCTGCATATACGTTCGAAGTATCTAAGTTTGCACCTGCTGCAGTAGTTACAGCTATAGCAGTACCAGCATCAGACAACAACTTAAATCTGTCAGTTGTCGCAGAATCAACGATAAAGTACGCTTTGTTTGTCAGACCAGTTGGTACAGCGGTAGCTTGTGTACCAGCTGACCCTTCCCAGAAGACTAGATCTCCGTTCTGGAATCCGTGAGACTTAGAGTACCATGTTCTTCCTGAAGACCATGGTTGAGTGTAGTTGATAGGAACAACATAACCATCTACCGCAGTACCAGTTAATGTTAAGTTAGAACCACTAACTGTAGTAGATAGGTTGAAGGTTAAAGTATCAGAAGAAACGGAACCATACATGTCAAAACCAACGTTGTTAGTTTGAACTAGCAATGCGTTGTTCAGAGGATTTTTTAACTTAATAGTTAGAGTTCTTGTAGTAGTACCTGTGTGGTTGGTAATAATACCGTTACATCTAAATGAACTAGCAGGTGTAGGGAACTCGCCGAATGGGCTAACTTCATATGCTTGAAAAACGCCATCATTATTTCTTAGAAGGACTTGGTGACCTTTTGGAGTATTTCTTAAAGGAGTACCAGTAAATAAAGCGCCAGCGTTAGAAGCAGTTGTTAAAACGAATTCAGTACCACCTTGGGTTGCGCTTAGTGTAATTTCTGTCGAGCTAACAATGCTTCTTACAAAGTAAGTTGTACCAGAAACGATGTTACCGAACGCAGCATTTACAGTAAATGGTTGGTTAACAGCGATACCCTGAGTAGTGTGGAGGGTTAGTCTGTTAGTTCCAGCTGTAGTGTTTGTAGCAATAGTAGTTACGTTAGTTGCACCTAAGAAGTTACTCATTACGTTAGTCTTAACCACTGGTAATGGACCGTATGCATAGCAAGAAACACGTTGTCCTGTTGTAGTGGATAGAGCAACTTGAGCACCACCACGAGTGGTGGAAACTGTCAATGTAGTTGCAGAAGCAACTGAGAGAATGTAATATAAAATTCCAGCATTTAGACCACCGATACTTGAATCGACTTCAAACAACTGACCGACTTTCATACCAGTAGTACTTGAAACAGTAATTATGTTGGTTGTAACAGTTGTACCAGTAATTGTAGTAAACGCACCTTCGTCAAACGTCATTGATATAGTGGCTGCATCTTGAGCAGCTGCAGCCACTGTAGCGATCGCACCATCAATCTCTCCATTTGGACCCGTATATGAAGAAAAATTCGCGTTGCCTGGAGCAGTGTTAGAACCGTTAGATGCGCCAAACGGAAGAGTTGCTTGCGCTGTATGAGAATCTGAGTTAGGATTTCTAGCATATACAATGTTTGTCAACTGAGATGGAGTGTAGTTATTTGTAAATGCTGTAGTTCCACCTATGGCAGTAGTCCATACTGCCATAGGTTGGTTATCAATAATAGCAGAGTTTGCAGTATCTAAACACTGAACGAAGTTAGTTCCTGTTGCAGTTTGATAATCATGAACTCTTGCAGCAGCCATGAATGAATGTGGACCGAATCTATCAGTTGCTGAAGGGAATCTTGATGTAGCTGCCTGAACGCCAAAGTTAACAGCTAGTGCTACTCTTCTCGCTGTTTGAGTAACCAGCACGCACTGAGTTGTTGAGTCAGTAATAATTGTACCGATCTGTGCAGTAAAGGAAGCAACTGTTGCAGTACCCATAGCTACTGGGTTAGTGAACTGCATTGGGGTTGCACTAGAATCGTTTACGTTAGTTGTTTGTGTTGTAGAGATAGTAATCTGAGTCGTAGATAAAACATCTTTAACATAGTAAGTAGTGTTACCAAGAATACCAGCAAGGCTACCGTTTGCTGTACCAGTACCTGATGACGCTCCGTTAGTTGCGGCAGTAAATGTTGAACCAACAGCATAAGTTACGCTAGAAGTTCCAGCGATAGTATTCCATTGAGCTTGCGTAGTAGTGCCAAGAGCAGCAATAGTATATTGTTGACCAACGGTAAAGTGACCAGCTGTTACAGTTGGACCTTGAATATGAGTGCTTAGGTATGGAGTAACTGCTGTTCCTGGAACGAAACGAATCGCCATGCCTGGAGTCATGTTAGTTGTTGAACCGACTGTAACGAGATTTCTTTGTGCGGTCAAAGTGTTACCTGCAATAACTGAAATGGTTAGGTAACGGTTAATTGTATAAGTGCCTGTAGTACCAGTACCAGTACCTCTAGCAGTAATATATGTTCCTACAGGAACATGACCTAAACTGTCAGAAAGATATGCGCCAACATCAAACGCTGTTCCTGTAACAGTAGCGTTAACTGTTAGCACGTTTCCTGAAATAGAGAATGATGTTGTGCTACCTGTCTGGTTTAGAGTTGCACTACCAGTAGTAGTATTACCTGGATAGAATCCAGGTTTTGTTCTTACGTAGTAAACTGTTGGTGTTGTAATCTGAGCGCCACCAATAGTAAGACCACCATTCAGAATACCCATATTGTATAGGTATGGTCTATTATCTACTAGGTAGTGTGGTTGTGCAAAAGTTAACACGTTAGCACGTGTAGATGTAATATAGTTTGTATCGTTTATGCCTTGATATTCAAACAAGTCTGCAGCATTTTTACCTAGAGAGAAGAACAGAGTTGGGCGAGAAGCATTCGCTGGGTTAAAAGCAAACTTCTCAGCTGTCCATGTGTATGGGGTAAACTTAGAAGTATTATCTAAGTCTAAAGAATTTTCTGCGTATCCGTTAGAGGAAGATACAACTTGATTAGAAGAGGTTGTTCTGATAAACAACTGACGCTTCCATCCTTGAGAAGCATCTAGGAATACATTACCTGCAAATGTTGCATTTAATGCTTCGTTATTTGCACCATTGATCCTAAAAAATAGCTGCGAAAGCGTGTATGTGATCACATCGAATTTAATAAGTCTTGCTTCAATTGTATCGTTTTCACAGTCAAGAAAAAGTTCCCAAATAATAGTTGTGTTTGTGCTTGGATCTTGGTGTTCTTTTCCTTCGAAGCGAATTCTTACACCAGTACCAGTTGTTGAATAATATAATTTCTTAAGACGATAATCGCCAGTCAAAAAGTTAATTCTTGGCGTATACAAGTTATCTACAAAATTTGTAGAAACTCCAGTAGAAGGACCTGCACCAACTATAGTGAGATCATTTGTAAACAGTACTGTACTATTAGTTGATATCCATACACGATCAAACGATTGATCGAATATTTTAAATGGAATAGAGTCTGGCAACAGGATTCTAAAGACATCATCGTCAATACCAAGATTCCCAGTAGTAGCGTCTCCATCAACAACCAAAGTCATACCCAGAGTTCCTGGGTCACTAATGCCAGCTGTACCAAATGTTACAAATGCTTTGTCAATGTGATTATTGTTATCAGCTACTACTACGTCATCAGTTCTAATAATAGACTGAATTTCTGTATAAATTAGCGAAGTAACTAATCCAGCGTCGAAACTAATCTGTTGAGATGTTAAACTATTCAACAGAATAAAAGTAGTTCCGTTAGCGAATCCGTGTGGACCGTTAGTTGTAACAGTAACAACAGAAGGGTTTGCGCCATTAGTTGCGATAGCACCCAAAGATTCTAGTTTAAATTCAGTACCTTGATATAGAGAAGCAAGATAGATTTCGGTAACGTCTTCCCTAACAGAACCAGTAATTGGAGAAGTTCTTCTAGCTCTGTATGTGAATGATGTTGCAGTTGGTGTTGTTAAAACTACGTAAGTACCATCTGCAAACTGTAAACTTGCGCCTTTGACGATAATAGAGTTACCTACAACAAGACCGTGTTCTTCAGAAGTTGTAACAGCGATAATGTTACTACCACTTACAGCTGTCATTGTCACGATATTTAAACTCAGAGATCCATCACGTGCGAAGAATGTAGGAATGTTATTGATAAGCTCCAAAGTTTCCCACTTTGAAGATTGCAAACCGTATTCGAAGTCAGTGTCAATAAGGTTAGATGGCTCGGAGACACGCATCTTCGACACTGGGTCGTAGATGGTCTCATTTGGTTCGATGGTTACTGAACCAGCGATTCTGTTTGCTTTTAGTACGTCAAGAGACATTTTTTCTCCAATTTTCCAATAGATGTATTATTTATGAGCTTCCTCTAACTTTGTAGAGATTGTAGCGAATGACTATTCTATCTGTAGGGTTGGGCGCTTCAGTAAAAACAATATTACTTCCAGAAATGTAGTAAGCATAAGAGTTTCCTGGAGTTTGTGGCACACCACCAACAGTAACGAATAAATCATAGTCATTTAAACCAGAAGTGGCTATACTATATGTTGTTGTAGTTCCATCTCCAGTATATATCGTCGGAGAATATTTAGGAATAAACTCTAATCCAGCACCATTGGTGTTAACCAGTGGCGTAGAGTTAGTTAAGCGTATAGAAGTTGCAGATATCGAGCCGCCGACTTCTACGGCATATAATGATACTCCCGTAGTATTAAATGAGCGTGGTAATGTTGCACTGCCAGAGGAAGCACCATTAACTGGGGAAAGTGGTGTAGATAGATAATAGAAGAAAAAGGAAGCAATTGTATAAAAACCTGGAGCAGAACCAAATGATGATGCTCTAGAAATAGAGAACGTAGTGCTATGAGTTCTTGTGTTTGCTTCAGGAACTGTTTCTGCAAGAAACCAAGAATTACTAAGAGAAGTCTTTCTGTATACTTTATAAGACACTGCTCCAGCAACAGCACCCCACGTTACAGTTGCTGTATGTGCAGTAGCTCCGCTAGTCCAAGGATAAAATCTTGTTCCAGAAGATGTTCCTATTGTCTCACCTTTTGAGTTTGTTGCTGTAATTGCAAAGGTAACAGCGAATGGAGCAGTACCAGTAGCTGACGAGTTACCTGTTGTGTAACTTATTGAGCCAACTTCGCTTATTGCACCAAGAGTGCTAGAGGGAACATAAATGTTTGTTGCTTTAATACCACCAGTAACTTTTATCGCACCATTAGAAGAATCTGCTAAAGTGGTGGTTCCTACAGTAATATCTCCAGTTGGACCATCAATACTAAGTTTATTTGTAAGAATATCAACATCAACCAAAGTTCCAGATGTCTCGCTAACAAGTAGAGGATACACTGTTCCTACTGCATTAGTTGCGTCAGTTATTGCGATTGCATCAGAAGATTGAACCCACTGAACTCCAGTTCCTGTGGATTTAAGGACGTAGTTATTTATCCCAGAAGTACCACCAGCAGTTAATGTGCCAGTGATTATTAAATTGCTTATTGTTTTACCACTAAGAGACTGAGTCGAGTCTGTATCAACTAATGTTTTTCGACCAGTAGCAGTACCGATCGTCAATAGATCATCATTAGTATCCCAGAAGATAGAACCTTCTTCTGTTTGCGCAGGTGTTGTTCCTTGCGGTAAAACTAATGTTCCACCACCAGCATTGATTGTTGGGTTTGTTAGGGTTGGGCTTGTTAGGGTCTTATTGGTAAGAGTTTGTGTATGATCTTTAAACACAAACTCGTCGTTATTAGTTAACAGTGGTAATGTGATATTTCTTGTTGCTACTAATTCATTGACAGCAAACTGATAAAAATGATCGCCAGTAGTGTCTCCGATTTTAGGTAGAGACAATACTTTATTTGAAAGAGTTTGAGAAGTATCAGTTCCTACAAGAGTAGTAGAAACTTGTGGTAATGATAGAACTTTATCGGTATCAACAATAAGACCATTACCTGTTAAATCTAGATTATCTCCAGATGCAAGTTCTTCTATGGTATTAACTTGACCTACTTTAACTATTAGGGGAAAACGATTTGCCATTATATTGAAACTCCTACGGATCCTAGTGGGCTAGTAGAAGGTCTAACACCAACAGTTAGTGTACCTGATGTTGCTGTGACAATTACTGCATCTTCTTGCAGTACATCCCCTCTTTGATAAATTCTTAAAATATTACCACCGCCACCAGAGCCTCCAATCAATCCGACTACATTATTTGCATTTTTATAGTACAGTTTTCCATCGGTGTAGTTGATCGCCAACTCACCATACTCTAAGTCTGTAGTGAGTGGAATTTTTCCAGCAATGCTGGACTTCTTAATGATAATTTTATTTGCCATTACGATCCTTAAAAAAGGCAGTCACTGAGATAGAGTAAAAACTCTATTATATTTTTCTATTTAGTATGTTCCACCTTCAATATTAAATCCATCTAAATTAGAAATTCCTGCTCCAGCGCCAACAAGATCGTCGCCTATGTATACATTTTTAGCGATACCAACACCACCAGAAATTACAACAACTCCTGTAGAAGTTGAACTAGAATCTGTTGTTCCTGTAAATTTATTTACAGAACCACCAACATTTAATTGTCCACCAATACCAACACCACCAATAACAGTTAGCGCACCTGATGAAGTTGTTGTTGATGCAGTAGAGTCTACTAATGCTAATTTAGCAAATCTAACATTACCGAATACACCAGCTTCGGCTGGAGTAAAGACAGAGTTAGTGTCAGTTGCATCTGCGATAAACACAAATTCTGTAGCAGAATCGTCAAAACCAAAGAAACCTACTTTAGCAGAAGTTCCGTCATGCCAGTTATACTTAATACCACGATCTAGGTTATCATCTGATGTTGGTACAGTGTCACCACCTAAAGTAAACACTGGATCATCAATAGTTACTTGAGTAGAATTAATTGTAGTAGTTGTACCGTCAACCTGTAGATCGCCCTTAATAATAACAGTACCACCATTATTTGCTACTGGAGCAGGGTCAAGATAGAGAGTATTGCTACCATCTGTTGTAGAAATTGTGTTACCATCAATACGAATATTATCAATGTTTACTTGACCAGTGATATCTACAGTAGAATCAGTTCCAGCACCAGATGTTCCTCTAATTGTTACCGCTGTAGAATTTAAAGTTGTTGCTGCTGTAGTAGCTACAATGCTATTTCCAGCACCAGTAGTTCCTATTGTGATATTTGTTGTGTTTACACTAACGCTTGTTGTAGCATCAAGGGTTACAACTCCTGTGGAGTTAATATCTAAGGTAGCTACATTTATTTCAACTTCGCTACTATCTAAAGTAGATTTTGTTAAAGAGGTTAGATTTAATTTATCAGCTAAAGAAGAACCGATATTAATCTCAGCCTCGCCAGAACCACTGTTAATAGCATTAATTACTAATGACTTAGTAGCAGCACTGTTTGAAGTCATTGTAAAGTTAGAAGAATCTGTAGAATCAATAGAGATTCCAGTAGCATCTAACGTAAAGTCATTCTTAACATTAAGATCCATGTGAGCATCGCCCACAGTATTATCAGCTTTTAATTCAAACGTAATTGCAGTGCCAGTCGCTGCTTCAACACCAACCTTAGTTGTGTTACTACCAGTGATAGCGACTGTGGTACCAAAAACAGTAGTTGCAACTCTTGTTCCAGATGCGCCGATAGTTGTTGCGCCATCAATCTGAGCCGTTCCGTCTACTTCAAAATTGCCTAGGACATGACCACTATGATTAATTGTTGTTGTTCCAGTGCTAGCACCAATATTAACAGCAGTTGCACCTAAGAAAGCATTAACAGTTGCTGGACCATCATTAGTTAATGATGCTTCTGAATCTTTATTTAATAGGTTAAAGGTAGCTACGTTAGAATATAGATCACCACCATTAATAGCAAAGTCGCCAGAAATTGCTTGACCACCAGTAACATTTAATGCGCCCTGAACATTTAAATTTCCAGCGATACCAACACCACCATCAACAACCAACGCACCATTTGTGTATGCAGTCGATTCAGTTGTTGCATTAATGTTAACTGTTGCAATTTTACTTTCGATATCCAAACTATTGGTATCGATTGACATCGCCAAAGTGCCATTAGTGTAAAATGCTAATGTGTCATCAGATTGAGCAGGAGTGCTTTCTGCAGTAATATATGTTAACCCATCTACTGAACGAACTCCACCAAGCGATGACCAGTTCGATCCTGAGTATCCTTCGAATTGAGAAATATCAGAGTTGTAGCGGATAGCACCTTGAACTAATGGACCTTGCTGTGCTGTAGTTCCAACTGGAATTACTAATCCATTTGTTCCAATAACATGAACATATCCAGTTCCTGTTGGATCTAATTCAATATTACCATTGGTATTTGTAGATGATATCTTGTTACCATCGATAGTAATATTATCGATGTTTAATTCATCGATCTTTTTATTGCTATCAACAATAATTGCAGAATTAGCAGTTAATGTTCCATGAACATGGTCTAACAAATCTGTAAAATATTTACCACCAATAACATAAGTATTGGCAGCGTTTCCTGCGGTTTCTGGACCGAAACCTATGTATAATCTGTCACCACCATTTGCTTGCGTTCCACCTGCAGCTGAGTATGCTAATTCACCATTGGCTAATGGGGTTGGCGCTGACGCTGCAGTGCCAGAACGCTTGATTCGAATAATTGATGCCATCTACTTATCTCCGATTAAAAATTTCCGCCATCCATATCTTGAGCCACAAGATTTCTCGATGCAATCCATTTAGTTGCTGGGACGTTATATATTAGTAAAGAACCTGTCTCTAAATTCGATGAGTCGACGTTAGCAGCCTGTTCTATTGTAAATTGTTGTAAAGCTCCAGAAACACCTTGAATACCAACAGCAGGAACCTGAACCTGCGAACCAATAGTGCTAATTACTGCAGGAATATTTTGCTGCTGAGAGACTTTTGCCTTTATATTACTCATCTTGTTATCTCTGGTGAAACTATTACTATACCTTCTAAGACTCTGAATTTATCCTGAGTCGATGTATTTGTTATCTCTATATCATACAAATATCTTCCAGCTCTCATGTTGGAAGATGTTGTTGGAGACAACTGCAACCTAACTTTTCCTTTTAGTGGGTCTCCATAAACAGAAGCTGTAAAACTAAAAAATGTTGAAGATTGATAGGATTTTCTTATCTGCGACTGGACAGTATACGCAGTTAAGTTCATCGGGCTTCCATCCTGATTTGTCAAGTCAATAATTGTGCTGAATGTGGTTCCCTGATCAATGTATAAATTAGATATTGTAGCCACTTCTTTTCTCCACTCTCTTATTTATTATTATGCAAAGTTGTGGTTTTCTTCGTACAACCAACCTCTTGCCTCATTATAATAAACAAAAGTAATAGCTTCTCTGTTATCGTTTAAGACCACATTATCTGTTGATCCAGCTAGTTTTTTACCATTTAGAATAATCGTGCAAATATTAGTTGTAAATGTTCCAGCTGCATCCACAATTTTAATAGTATCGCCCATAGAGGCTGTAGATGGGAATGTCACAGTAATAGAAGCTGATGCTGTATTTACGAAATAGTAGCCACCAGCAACAGCAGTAAAGTTGGAAGTCTTTTCTTCCCACTGACCAACTGAAGATCTAGTGATCGCTTGTGATAACTTTTCTCGTGTTATTGTACCGTCGGCAACGCTAGAAACTAAGAATTGTTTACCTAAGAAAATAATAAAAACATTACCGTTTGCTACTGGTGGAGTAGTAAATATTATTTGACTACCGCCAGCTAAAATGTTGTAATCTCTTCCTGGTTTTTGAACTTGACCATTTCTTACAACAAGCAATGATGCTGCAGTAGAAACTTTATAATCTAAATTGAAGGTTGTTTCAGACCCGTCCACTGGAGGGGTCTGAACTTCAAAAATGCCGTAAGTTGGTTCTCTTCCTAGATATGCCATTTTTACCTCTTATGCCTGCGATTCAGACCAAGTAATACGAGCAGAAGCCTGGAATGGAGCAGATCCATTAATAGTAGACGTATCAATTGGTGTTGCTGTAATAGTTAAGATATCTGGACCATTAGGGAATGTTTCATCACCACCAAGGATAGAGTTACCTAACTGCGCGACTTCACCAAGCTGCGCCTCTGTCTGAACTAGGCTACGCTGACCAGTTGTTGTGTTAATAACACCACCGCCACCAGCACGGAATGAGAATAACTGAATACCATTTTTAATAGTTTCGCCAGCAGTATGTTTATAAATCTGAGACAACGATGGAGCAGTATTATTAATAAAATTACTATCTGACAGATCAGAGTTTAAGAACAGTTTAATCTCACACTCATGCGTTAAAAGAACACCACAGGAATTTAGAGTTAACTGCATTCTGTTAATTACGTCACGGAATCCTAGACCACCTGTTAATCCATTATCTACAGATGGTGCTAACCTTATAGAAACAAGAGGAACAGGTGTTAACGCTGCAATAGATTGGTTAGTAATACCACCACCAACTAAGAAGTTAAATGCTTGGCCATTGGCTGTTGGCGCAGCTTGGGTTCCTCCAACAGTAATATCTTCTCTAAAATTTTTTGTTAGTGTTACCAAACTTTCATTTGTAGAAGGAATAATTGAAACTGATTGAACAAAAGTTCCTGTTGGTAAATATCTATTACCAAGATCATTTTGAATCGAAATAGAAGAACCTACAATAAACTTACCTGAGTTTATTGTTTGAACTCTAAAGGTACTACTATTTCTTCTAATTATTTGAGGCACCAGTGGAGCAACAACTTGTGTGCCACCGTTAGTCAACGTAATAATATTAGAGTCAGCAGTAAATAGATATGCTTTATCATCGTCAAAACGACCATCCATAATAACAGATGTGCCCCAGTGGAATAGTTGTGGAGAGAATGTTGGTTCACCAAATGTTACAACTTCGTATCTAGCTGGGATATTACCAGAACGCATATATGCTTCTACGAATTGGTTATTGTGGACAAACTCATGGAAATAGCGAACCTCACCACGTTGGTCTTTAATTCCGAAACGAACTTTACCAGCACCATACCATGAATAGTCGATGTAAACCATCTGAATCTTATTAAGATCTATTACGTAACCACTCTTTCCGTTACCATCAGCTTTATCAATATTCCACTGCGATTGTACTACTCTTGTATCAACTGTCTTGGTTCCAATGATATTAGTTAGTGTTGATCCGCGATATTCTGGTTGAATATACATTTGGGTATCGCTATCAATAGCGATTATTTTGTAAGACATACCACGGAGAACAAAATATTCACCAACATTCAATTGAGTTGTAAATTTAGTCTTTTCACCAGTTATTAAAGAAGAACGATATGTTGCATTAACTCTACCAGATATCTGCTGAATAGAACTTCTTCTTACACAATATAGCTGAGAGCCATCGTACTCGAAAAACATTCCGTTTTGGCTATCGAACATACCGCAACGAATCGAAGCATCTTGCCAACTTACCAGATTGAATTTAGGGAAGCCATATGCAACAGAAGAACCATTCTGTCTATAAACAGGCAGTCTAACTTGTTTAATTACAGTGCCAGCATTCTCTGTAATGTTTATACCAGCGTTTGTGTAAGTAAAGGTTGTTGAATCAACAACAGTTACTGGAGCAGAGAATCCATTAAAATTAGCGCCAACACCAGTTCCAGAAATAGAAATAAAGTTACCATTTACTAATCCATGAGCTGATGAAGTTACTACAGTAACTGTATCGTTTAATCTAGCGATAGAAGAAATTCCTACTGTTGGAGAACTTCCTGTTAAACTGTTTGATAATGTTATTACTTTAGTGTTTGTATTAACTTCTGTAATAATAGTGTTTTCAGGAATAGTTATTCCGCTATAAGTGTCAGCCTTAATAGTTTTACCAACAGCAATACCTGCTAGATTCCAAACTGAAGTAATGGTATTTGTTCCATTAGTTACTGTTCCATATAATGAAGTATCTTCATAAACATAAGTAAACGAATATTCGTCTAGCACTTCAGCAATATCAAAGTTACCATTGTATCCATTGTGCCCTGATGGCACTGTTGCTTCAGTAATTCTAATCTTGTTTGTTGATCCAGATTTAAAGCCATGTGGAGCATCAACTTTTACTTTAGCTAAGTTCTCATTAGATGTTAATTCTTCACAATCTGTTGGTGGATTAAAGTTAATAGCAATAGAAACTTGAATACCTTTACCAGACTGATAACGGAAATATTTACGTGTTTGACGAATAACACTTGAATCTGGAACTAAACCAGTTGTCATTGTTACACCACCATCAAATGGGCGATGAGCAGTAGTCGCATTAGACTTTACGTAGATATTAGTGCTAATAAAATATTCAAACACAGGTTGAATTGTTATTGATGCATTATTGGCGAAAGAACTAATCAGATATTGATCAAGTGTAACAACTCTTGTTGTTTCATTAATTGCAGTAATTCTTGTGTTTGGTCTAAAGACACCAACGCTGTCAAATAAGTAGTAACCAATAGCTAAGTTAGCTACATTACTTAATGTAATTGTTTGTTGTCCTGTAGTTACTGCAGCGCCTGCACTAACAGTCCTATCAGTAATTAGATTAACCTTAACTGCAGGATCAGGAATAATAAAATTTCTAAGTTTAATAGAAGTATCTGATTTTACTGAAGAAATTGGATAGTTAAAGATCTTACCTGGATTAGCTGCTGTATAGAAACGTAGAACGTCTCCACCTTTAAAGTTTGTTAAGAACTTAGTTCCAATACCAGTAACAATATCTGAGTTTTCAGTAACAACAACGGTTCCCACTCCCTTCGTTAATCCAAGAATTGAGAAAGTGTCAAAACTCTGCGTTCCGTTTGTTCCACTTGTTAAATCGATAGTGTTTGGATTTGGAGAAATCGACTCGTCAAAAGTTGGGGCGAGTTTAACGAAGTTAGGATCAACGACAACAGCAAAGTATGTTTGTCCTGACACTAAGGTATTCTGCAATACACCATCTTTGTCTGTGTAAGAAGCAGTACCAATCAAAGTATTTGCTCCTGGTCTGTAGATTAGGGATGTTCCATCTCTAAACTTGTGGTTTTGAATTTTAATGTAATTTTCTGTAAGATTGACTTCAGTGTTACCAAAAGACTTAGTATTAAATGGAATATTAGAAGAAGTCGCAACCACAAAAGTTGTTGGATTAGGAATATCCTCAACAACATAAACACCGTCAGCATCAGAAGCTCTGGTGAAGACATGAGTTCCAAAAGATTTAAACGCTACGTTATCCCCAAGATTCTTATTAGAACCAGTAAATACGATTGGTCTATTTTCTGTTGTATAGGCAACAGGTAAAGGAGTTGTAAACTCTAATCTTAGTGGCCAGTTAGAAGCTACATATGGGGGAATATTCCCTAAGAATGTTCTAGGTGGTAATCTGCTAAAATTAACAGCTGTTCCACCAAATATACCAGCATGAGGTGTGTTAAGTGTAACAGTCACGTTAGGAGCTGTTCCAGTAACACCAGTAACATGTGCGCCAACTGGGAAAGGACTAAATGTAACTGTAGTTCCTGATGTAACACCACCATGAACATCACTAATAGTAATTGTGGTACCATTGACTGCAGTTACTGTTACGTTTTCTGGGAAGTTTGGCTCTTTTGAACTTACATATAAACCAGTAACAACTGCACCAGTGATGGTTCCAGTAATGGAAGCATTACTTAATGCAGTTGTTGGCGATGTGCCAACTGTAAATGTATTATTGACTGGATTAATATCTGTAATTAATGCACCATTAGTTGCAAGGGTTCCAGTTCCTGCAGTAACAGCAACTGTCATACCAGTATTTAAACCAACAGTAGAAGGAACTCTGATTAATGAAGTTGTAGGTGTAGAAGAACCGATACCAGCAGCAATTACTGCTCCTTGTAGTCTAGTTGATGGCGCATTTCCAACAGTAATAACACCAGTTGTTTCTACCATAGTACCAACAGTAATCATTGGCTTTAATGGGTTAGTATTGTTTACAGCTTGAATACACGCTTGTGTCGCAAAAGTCGTAGCAGCTGGGAATGCTCCTGCAATTCCAGAGATGTATGTTATCAGTTGCCCAACCTTAAATCCTGCTACGCTTGGAACATATACGTTAGCGTTAGCTGGTGCACCAGCATTGCTGCTTGATACACCAACTACAAATCTTGCGCCGATTAATTGTGCAGATGGAGCTTCTGTTATGGTAAATCTATTGCTGTCAATAATAGCGACAACACGAGTGTTATCAGTTATAGCTCCACCGCTTATTGTTCCTCCAGTAGAAACACCAGTAAGCATCTCGATAGACATGCCTGGGATTATCCCAGTTGTGCTAGTTGTATAAACCATATCGCTTCTTAGCGTCATAGTTCCTGTTCCAGTTGTTAGTGATTTAACTGGACCAGCAACACCACCAGAAATAGTTTCTGAAACAGTAAACTGAGTTGCGCTTACTATTGTTTTAATGTAGTATACAGTATTAGCTAAGATAGTTCCGAATGGTGCTCCTGTAAAGATTACAGGATTGTTAACTTCAATATTTGAAGTATTGCCAGAGGTAGTAATTACATTCGTTCCAGATGTTGTTGCAGTACATGCTAGTGTATTAGAAACACTACCAGCGCCAGCAATTAATCTAGTACCGAATAGTGCAGTGCTTGGTGTTTGGCTAACAGTAAACGATTTACCGTCAACTGCAATAGATGTAACAACTGTTGCTGCTGGTGAATTTACTAACACGCCAGCAGTTCCTGCTGCGTTTGTTGCAAGAAGTGGTACCATACCAACTGCTAATCCTGTGGTATCATCACAGAAAATTCTGTTTCCAACAGAACCGAAGCCACCTCTAATACCACTGGTTTGAATAACAGCTTCATCCCCAGTAGTTGCTCCGATAGTACCAACACGGTAAGTATCAGAAGCATAAACAGTTTCATCTAGATTATTATTTGCATCTCTAAAACCAACTACAAATGCAACTCCTCTATAACTGTTTGTTGGTGCACTAGAAACCGTTCTCTTAGAAAGAACAACAGAACCTTGTGGTAGTGCTGTAGTAAAGTTTGTTGGTGTTGTCTGAGTAGCATTAACATGATGACCGACGTTTAATCCAGTTGATGTGTTACCCCAGAAAACATTACCTCTAACATATTGCTGTGATCCAGAACCATAACCTGTAAGAACAATAGCAGTTCCAGCTTGAGCATTTGCAAGACTTGTAGCAAACTGAATAAAGTTGTCATTTGCTTTAATCAAGTAGTAAAGTTGACCATTGGTTAATCCGCCAATATCATTACCACCGTTAGTAAAATAACGAACTGGATCTCCAGTTAGATAAGGGTGTTGAGGTACACGAATACCATTTAGAATACCTGTTCCTCTACCATCATTAAATGTATATACGTCATTATTAGAGTCTGCTTTAAATGCTCTAATGTTTGAAACACCAGTACCAGTAGTATTAGTTGTAAAGCCAGTAGTTACAAACACTGATGGGTTCGCAATAGAAAATACTGCATTACTATTAAATGGCGCAGGTGAAGAAACTGTAGCTGGAGTTTGAACTCTAGATTCTGTAAAGATATTTGAAGTTGACGCTACTGTAAATGTATTACCCTCTGGCGCAGTTGATGCAAAAGTTGTAGTACATCTATCTCCACTAATGTAAGTATTGTTAATTAATGCAGCTGTTCCAGCTTTAGCTACAAAGGTGCTGGTATTTGCCGTAGCATTTGCTCCAGCAACAGTAGAAAGATTAGTACTAGCTTGAGTAACTTCTTGACCTGCTTGAATCTTGAAGAATGTATATGTTGATGCTGTAGTATTAGCAGTATTAGGAGCAGTCAACTCAATTTGTGTTGGGGATAGAATTCTTAAGATTCTAGCATCGGTGTTAATTCCAGAACCAACAACAGGCATACCTGGTTTTAGATCAATGGTATCTGGAACAATTAATGTATACTGATTAACTAAACCAGCATTCGCTACTAATGTTTTTGTAACATTAGAGATTTGAGTTGCTGTTGCAACAGTTGCAGTAATTGATGTAGCGTTAACAGCTCCAGCTGCTAGAGTTACATTATTTGCTCCAGTATTAGCATCATGCCCGACTGAAGAAAGTAGTGCAGCTTGAGCAGATGTTAGCGCCATTACAACAATCGAATCAGCATCAATAGTCGCAGTTTCATTAGATCCGTTCTGAGCGAAGGTAAATGTATTAGTTCCAGTTGTAGTAATTGTTACTGGAGATGCAGTATTGAAAGAAGTTGTTGGCAACCCTTGGATCATTACTGTTTGGTTATTATTGTAACCATGTTGTAGAGTAGTAGTAACTGTAACTACATTATCGTTTCTTACTGCTGACAGAATATCTCTAGGTTTAAATAAAATTCGTGCAGTTCTAATATTTACACCAGTTACGGCAGAAACTTTTGACTCAAAAGGTAGTACATCACTAGATCTAACTAGATGATTCGTAACAATACCACCACCATTAGCTGATGGAGTTTTCTTATCCAATAGACGATCGATCGCTTTTAGTGTAGTAAAGGTTTTTCCTGCTGGCACTGGAGTGATAACAGAACGTCTAGCAGTAACAAAAGCGAAATCTACATACGAATACGCGATACCATACGTAACTCCAGTAGCAGCATTTTGCGTTACTGCAGGAGCAGGGTTGGTAAATACTGGTATGCTAACTGTAATTGTAGATGGCGCTGCATTAATTGTAGGTGTTGCTGGAACAGTTGCAACTGTCCAGTACCCGTTCATGTATGAATTTGGATTATCGCGAATAATTAAAGAATCTCCTACAGTTAAACTGTGATTAGTATTAAATGTAATGGTCATCGATGAAGCATTTACAGCTTTAGAAACTGCTGCTATTGCTAACTCTTGAGTTGTTGTAGAAACTCTAAAGTTGTCAATATTCACAGGTCTGATAAAATACTCAAATGTATTTCTTAAACCATCAACAATAGGAGCGCCAGCAGAATCGTAAATAACTGTTTGATTTGCTAGGAAACCATGATTTGTTTTATTTACTGTATTTGCTAAAGCTGAATATTTAATATTGGTAAATGTGTGAGTACCAGTTCCAAATCCTCTTAGGTCAACTACAGTCCCAGTATCTCTTCTTTTTATTTTAAAACGATCATCAGACACTTTGTCGATTAGATATCCATTAAATCCTGCAGCTGCTAAAGTAACGCCAGCAGTAGTAGTATAAGGATTAACCCCTTCAATTGAAGTATTGGTTGCGGTATAAATTACATAATCATCATTTAAGAATCCATGATTCGGAATATAAATCGAATCGGATTCAGCTAAAAGAACGATTGGAGTAATGAAAACTTCTCCAGACCTAGCCCCTGTGCTTACAACAGCACCAGTAGTTGTGGTTGCGAATGTCAACTCTCTTAGAGAATTCGCTCCAGATTGTGTTATAGATCTAGCAAAGTAGATCGTATGAGCAGCATTGTTTGTTGTTGCGTCAACAGCATTTGTGATGGTAGTACTACCTAGAGTTCCATTACCTGTTGTATTTGTAATAATAAATGCATCATTAACATTTAAACCATAAGAAACATTTAAATCAGCATCAACTTGAACAAAAGTTGCATTGTTTCCAGTAATTCTAAATGATCTGGTAGCTACAAATTTTCTATCATTTAAAACTGTTCCTGTGTTTAGAACTACTCTTGCATTAGAATTAGCTTGAGTAAAACCCGCTGGGAATGTTAACGCTGTAAGGAGAGCAAAGTTATTGTTATCGATTGGATAAACAAAATAAACTCTACAAGCAGTTAAAGAAGATGGGAATGTGTTTCCTGGTGGATTATAGAACCACAAGGAATCTCCTAAATTATAACCATGTCCTGGAACATTAAAGCAAGATACTCTAATGTTAGGAACGATGTTGGCAGTAGTTCCTGGGTTATCTGCGAAAGAAATTAGTTGACCGTGAGTAATATTAGCATTAATGTTAGCACTAATCTGAACAACAATATTATTGTTTACATCAGGAACGCTTACTGTGTTAACAACAGCTCCTGCAGCAATACCTGTTCCACTAACAAGCATACCTGCATAAATTGGACGATCGTATAAATTTGTCTTAAATGTCAGTGAGTTTGTTGTACCAGAAGCTCTAGTTCCTCCAGAAAAACCAGATAAGTTTAATGATCTAGTTTCTATGTATGGAGAAACAGTAATTGAAGCATTCTTATCATAACTCGAACCAGAATCTATTGTTGAGATAGAAGAAACAGTAGAACCAGTAACAGTTGTTGAGAACACAGCTGGAGCAGCTGAAATTCTTTGAGCAGTTCCAGTTCCCGCTGTTGTAATTGTGATTACATTAGTATTGTTTAACGCATCATTTCTTGTTGAATGTAGCTGTAATGTTGTTGATGATAAGACTCTAGCATATAAGGAATCACTACTAGCAATAAATACATGTCCTGGCAAGAATCTACCATTAACAGAGTTAAACGCACCAGATCCAATATTTGTAATTTTAATGTAAATACCACGCATAGCATTTACATAAGTTGTCGCTAATCTGAATGTGCTTGAGTCAATTCTAATGACGAAATAAGAAGTGCTATCAGTTAAGCCACCAATAGTCGCTAGAGCTGGAGAGTTAGCATTTACTGTTCCAGTTGCAGTAACAACTCTTCTGTAGTAAACTCTGTCGCCTGTAACAAATCCATGATTGTCTGTTCTAATAGTACTTCTTGCTGAAGAGATAGATGCGGCATGCCAAGCAGTTGTCGCTGCAAAATTAATACCAGTAGATAGAGGAAATGGAAACTCCAACACAACTTGTAATAAAGTTCCTGTGATGCTGAAAGAACTAATTGTTGTTCCCTCTGGGAGTAATAATGTTGGAGCAGTTGTTGTAGTTGAACTAATTGAAAATACTCTAATTTCCATACCAGGTTCAATTCTACCATAATATGAAGATGTGTCCATAGATAACAACGCAGTAGTTTGTCCTGTAGAGGCACCTTGGAAACTAGCACCAGTACCGAATGCTGATGGTGAATAACCAACTGTTCCTTCAGTTACTGATTGTTCTCCCATAAACAAATTACTAGAAACGTATCTATGCGGATCTCTAATTAAAGATGTGCTACCAACAAGAGAAGCTACAGCAGCTCCTTCCATATGATACTCAACACGATCGCCAGTAACAAATGTGTGCGCAGCAGTAGTTATTCTACCAGCATTTGCTCCAGTTCCAACAACAACACCTGTTGCTGTTGCGTTAAATGTTACAGAGTTTACGGTAGGAAATACTGCTGTTGACACGAAAACAGGAGTAGCTACTGGATTTGACACATAACCAGCACCACCATTAACAATTCTTGCTGATGAAATCGGAGCATTAATATCTGTGTTTAAATTTGTGTTGTCCCAATACAGTGCGCCTTTACCAACAAATCTATATGGTGTAACTGATGTAATTCTGTAATCTAAAACAGATTCCGCAATAGATGTTGAATTTGTTGCTTTCTCGTTTGTTGTAGTATCGTCAACATTAAAATTATTGATCGGAATATCTTGACGATAGATAGCAACAGTGTTTAAGAAATAGAATGGTGTGTTTAATGAGAATCCATGTGGGAACTTAGTCTTAACGATTAAGTGTGATGGATTAAGACCATTTGTTTCAATATCAGAAACAGTAATTTGAGAACCGAAGTAGAAAGCTCCAGGGATAACTGCAGTATAAACTGTTGACAGTTCTAGCGTATTAAGCGGAGCAAAGGTTAACTGATATGTAAATTGATTTACGCTAATAACAGAAGTTACAATATAACCACCCTCAAATTGAGAGTTTGATAAACCAGTAATTTCAAAAGGAGAACCTGCGGTCAAACCGTGCGCTGGTGCACTAACTAAAACAGTAGTTGAACCTTGAGTAGCTTGTACTGAGGATACAGAAATTGCATTGGCGCCATTCTTAGAATAGAATGATGGGACATTATTAACAAGTTTTAATGTTTCCCACTTAGTAGTCTGAAGACCATATTCGAAGTCAGTATCGATAAGGTTTTCTGGTTGTGAAATACGCAGCTTAGAAACAGGATCAATAAATGGATCTTCTGGACGAATTTCTGTAGATTCATTCTCGACAAGAATTTGGAGAATGTCTGTGTTTACAACATTAAGTGCAGCTAGAGAAAGTCTGAATACGAATTTAGTTTCATTCGTATCTACATTATACTCTCTAGTAAGAACACCAGAACCTTCGTCAGCAAAGTTATAGATAATTCTGTTTGTAGTTACATCTGTGATGAGTAATAATCTTTGTAGAAGAATATTGCCATTAATGTAAATAGCATTATTATCTCTATCAATTCTAAAGCCTGTTGCTAATAGTTTCTTAGCCATTTATTTCCTCTGTTCCAAAAAGTTATGCTAATGCAACTGCAAGCGCAATTTGTAATGATTGTGGGTTGACTGAATCCCAGCCAGCCCCATTGTATACTTCTAGTTTTCTTACGGTTTCATTAAAGCGAACCTGCCCAGCCTCTGGGCTACCAGTTCTTTGAGCAGTAGTTCCACCTGGGAAATCTACAACGTCACCTTGCAGTTTAATATTAGACTGTAGAGAAGATGATTTGATTTTACTGACTGCCATGTTTTCCCCTGAAGATAGTATTATTTAGCCGATATATATGTAAAACTTAGGTTCATAAATGAAGAATTAGTAAGAGCAGTATGAGTTAATGGAACCCACCTTCCTGTTAGCAAGTTAGTATAACCCAGTTTTATTGTGTTTGAAGATTGAGGGATAACAGCAATTGCTGGTCCAAATTGTTCAGTGGTTTCATCAAAATTAAAGGAAAAAGATTGTTGAGTAACACCATAAGATTGATACGGTAATCCAATAATCGTTAATTCTCCAAGAGAGACACCAAATTGAATCAAACGAATTTGAATATTTGCTGTTACTATTCTACCTGTTTTTATATATTGACCAATATTATTTAGATATATTAATCCAGAAGCTGCGCCACCAATTTTAAGCTGAGGAGTAAATGCTCCAACTTCTTCATTGACATTTCTACTTACTGTGCTAAACCCTAGATGTTGAATAACAACTTTCTGACCAGCACTTCTTGGAGTAACGAACTCAATAGAATCAGAACTACCTAGTGTAGAAACTGCTGTTGCTGCTTGAAGAGGGACATCTCCAACCTGTGGTGTAATAACAACTATTGGGGAAGTACCATAACCAGAACCTTGATTAACAACAGCAATGCTTGCAATGCTATAACCAAGTCTAGCTGTTGCTGCTGCTCCTGCTCCATTACCACCAGAGAAAGAAACTGAAGGAACACTTGTATAGGAAGAACCTAAGTTTATAACAGAGACTGCAGCAACAGCTCTACCTAAAGTTGGAACAGCTGTAGCAGTAGTAGTATTTGAATCTCCAGCTTGGGGTGTTATTGTTACAGCTGTACTTAAATTATATCCAGAGCCAGCAGTATTAACTGCGATACTTGCTATACCGAATCCAAGAACTGCTGTCGCTGCTGCTCCAGAACCGCCACCATCTGAGAAAGAAATAGTTGGAGCAGAAGTATATCCAGAACCAGCTATTAATACTGCTAAAGATTTTACTGAACCTGTCGCTGCTAAATTAGCTGTCGCTGCTGCTCCAGAACCGCTACCACCTGAGAAAGAAATAGTTGGAGCAGAAGTATAACCAGAGCCATTATTTGTAATAGTTATAGAATCTACAGCAAAACCAAGAACTGCTGTCGCTGCTGCTCCAGAACCACTACCACCTGAGAAAGAAATAGTTGGAGCAGAAGTATATCCAGAACCAGCATTAGTTATTGTTAAAGAAGCAACAGCAAACCCAAGAGTTGCTGATGCTGTTGCTCCAGAACCAGAACCACCAGAAATCGTTACAGTTGGCGCTGATGTATATCCAGATCCTGCTGCAGTTATACTAATAGAACCTACAGCAAACCCAAGAGTTGCTGATGCGACTGCTCCAGTAGTAGCAGCTTGCGCACCAGTATCTGTTATAACTACATTTGGAGCTGACGTATAACCAGAACCACCTGCTGTTACATCTAGACTTGCTAATGTGTATCCTAATACTGCTGTAGCCGCAGCTGCAGTACCATCACCAGTAATATCTATATTTGGAGCTGACGTATAACCAGAACCTGCTGATGTTACATTAATAGAAGCAACTGAGTAACCAATCACCGCAGTGCTGGTAGCAGTATTAGTAATAGTGTCTCCAGGGAATGGTGTTATAACTACGTTTGCTGTTGAATAACCAGAACCAGCATTTGTTACAGTAATCGCTGTAATGGTTCCACCAGAAACTGTTGCTGTTGCTGTTGCACCAGTTCCAGTTCCACCAAATGTGATAGTTGGTGCATTAGTATAACCAGCACCACCGTTAGTAATATTTACTTGTTTAATACCACCTGTTGCTGACAATAATGCAGTAGCAGTAGCCCCAGAACCACTTGCTCCTGAGAATGTAACAGTAGGCGCATTTTCATAGTTTGAGCCACCATTAGTTACATTAATTCTTTTTACATTAGCAGTTGCTGATAATGATGCAGTAGCAGTAGCTCCTAAACCACTACCACCTGTGAATGAAATTGTTGGGGTTGATTCATAACCAGCGCCAACATTAGATAAAGATAAAGATTTTACTGCGCCTGCAGTTGCTAAAATAGCATCAGCAGTAGTTCCAGAGCCATTACCACCAGAAAAAGAAACAGATGGAGCAGCTTCATATAGTGTTCCACCACTAGTAACAGTCGCTGAGACAACACCACCAGAAGTTGCTAGTGTTGCTGTCGCTGCTGCTTCAGAACCGCTACCACCTGAGAAAGAAATAGTTGGAGCAACAGTATATCCAGAACCACCACTACTTAACGATAGTGTTTTTAGAGAACCAGCAGATGCTAATACTGCTGTAGCTGCAACATTAGATCCATTACCACCAGTAAATGAGATAGATGGAGCAGATGTATAACCAGAACCACCATTATCAACTGTTGCTGTATCTACAGTAAATCCTAAAACAGAAACGATTGATGCTCCTTCTCCCCCACCCCCTGATAAATTTACAGTTGGTGGTGTTGAATATCCAGAACCAGCATTACTTAAAGATACTGATTTAATAGAACCAGTTGAAGTTAAAGATGCAGTTGCAGTTGCGCTTGATCCGCCACCACCAGTGAATGTAATAGAAGGAGCTTGCGTATAATTTGCGCCAGGATTTGTTACAGTTACTAAAGCAATTTTACCTGTGTTTGCTAGAGTTGCTACTGCTTCTGCACCTTCACCAGCGCCACCATTAATTGTTACATCAGGAGCTACAGTATAATTATCACCACCAGCAGTTACTGTTATTCCCTTTACGATACCAGTAGTTCCTAGAGTAGCATTAGCTGTTGCTCCAGATCCATTACCAGTAAAAGAAATAGCAGGTGTTAATTCGTATCCAATACCAGGATTTATTATGCTTACAGATTTTACAGAACCAGTCGTCGCTAATGTATAGTCTTCAACAGGTGTTTTAAACTCACCATTAACTGTTACTAATAAGGTGTTAATATAACTTTCTGGTTGCGATAATGAGAAAGAAATTTGATTATTTGTTGCAGTATGTTTATCAATTACAAAATTTCTTAGATTTTCTGAGAGGCTATCTGGAGTTACTGATCCTGCAGAAGGAACTAAGTTATACGTAGAGCCACCAAGATTGATTGAATAAATTACTGCACCAATATCGGGAACACTAGTAAATTGTAATCCATAATAATACAAAATTTGTATTGAATCAACAAAACCAGTAGCAATAAGTGCAGTATTTTGAGAATCGATTCTAGTGCCACTGGCTATAAAATCCGCTGATGATGTTTGTAGAATATCAACATAGCCACTGTTCTGCACGTAGTTGACAATTATACCAGAGGCTGCTGTTGTTGACTGTGTAATAATTTTGTTTATTTCAAAATCATTAATCTGACCAGTTAGCATTAGTCGTTTAAGAGTTACTATTTTATATGCATCGTCTGGCTGTTGAGGAACATTCTCAACAAAAACTGTAACATTACTTGTGTAACCACCAGGAACAGGGTCAGACAGTAAAAATGTTTGCTGGACTCCGTCGCCCCTAAATTCGTCTCTAGGTCTTGCGCCCGAAGAAACATCAGCAACTGAATTTCCGATATATGCCATTATACATCCTCTAGGATTGAAACGATTGCATCAAGTGATGCTGCTATACTAGATTTAATTTTAAGAGTATCTCCAGCTTCAAGTACGATCTTCTGACCTGAAATAACTTGAAGAGCTGAACCAACTGGAACTGGAGCACCCTTTACCACATAATAATCTAAAGCAGATTTTGTGATGTAAACATCAGTAGTCACTGATCCGTTAGTTGTGTTGCAAACATCTAGCTCAATGATAATTGACTTTAAACCAGTAGGAACTGTATAAAGAGTTTCAGCGCTTGACCCTACATTTCTTCTTAATTGATTTTTAAATACGTTTGCCATGTTTTATTATCCTAGAGCAATGGTGATTGCGATTGAAAACTGACGACCAGAATTAACAGCAGCTACCAAGTTTGTTTGTGGGTCAAGTAGCGCATTTAGATCGCCAATTTTGACTTCTTGATTATTAGTCCTATCAATCGTTTCGTTTGTTTTAATACGCCACTGATCGAAGTTATCAGTTTGCGGTACGGTGGGGATTGGAGTTGACTGATATGGTAGAGCCATTATTCTTTCCTGTCTATTAGAATTTGTAACATTTGTTTAATGTTGTCAATGTCGTTCTTCATATTATTTATTTCACAATTTAAAGTGCCAATTGATTCAGACATTGCAGCTTTCTCAACCACATTCTTTCTGGATATAGTCATAATTCTCTTATGTTCTAGATATCTCTTTGTGTCAACATTGATCACTGACCCAGTTCTTAGATCTTTTACTAGGTCAGGTCTCTTATCAATTTTAGCAATTTTTTCCATTATGAGTGTGCGATTAATCTTAATTTTTTAACTCGAGGCACTTTACTTGGATCTGAAGACTTCATAATGATTTTAATAATTGCGCTTGTGAACGGTGTTATATCTTGAACGTCAATTGTTTGTTCAGAGAAAACATCTAGCGCATCGTTAGAAGCTGTAGTAAATCCTGTATCAATGTAATTTAGGGTATTTGGATCAGTTCCTGATGTCCATGCCTTATAATAAACTTTGAGATTAGTAAATTGTGGAATATTACTATCAAACAGAATCTTTAACGAGTCAGCTGGATTTGAAAGAACCAGAGGACGTGTAATATAATTTGCATAGTTAGAAGTTCCTGTAGGAGCCCAGTCTTCAACAAATTTTTCTAATTGATCAATTCTCCAGTTAGGTGCATTTTTTCTGATATAATACTCAGTTGAAACACCACTAATAGAGAAAGAAGGATTAGTAGCCAACACTAAAGAAGTTTCGCTGTTTAAATTTGCTACAGTTCCAATAATTGTTCCAGTCACTCCACCAGTAAAAGCATTACCACCAAAACTTTGTGTAGTAATCACATCACCAGCTGATACTTGATTCAAGAAAGCTGTTCCCGAACCAGTAACAGTAGTGCTTGCGCTACTTGTGTTAGTAATATATCCAGCACCCTTAAAGTACAGATAATCATTTACCATATCAATAGTGCAAGAAGTAACTCCTTGTGGGAAAGTAAATGCTGGCGAAACCGTTAGAGTAACAATATCATCTTCAGCATTACCAATGTTTACTGTTGTATCAGTAGAAGTTACTACAGTATAAACAAGATATTTTCCATTAATTCCTGAAATCATATTAGAAAGGTAAATATACTTACCCTGCTTCGCAAGAGCCAACAGATTATCTGCAGTATCAATATTAGTTGTTATAATACCATAACCACCAGAGTTAGAAAAGGATAGTTTCGCTTCAGGTGTTCCGATAGTAAAGCTGGTTGCTGGATCAGTAGAAACTGCAACTGTTGATGCTCCCGCTAGAGATTCTAACTCAACCAATGTATTACCGAGCGTATATCCGTTATCTGTTCCTGTTACTTGAGCAACTTTACCAATCAACTGATTCTGAGTATTATATAATAATGTTCCAACAGGAGTTTCCGTAGTAAACGATGTTCCGATACCAAAAACATACTTACTTCTAACTAGGAATTGATCCCCAGATATAGTTGCTGGAGTTATTGTATTAATTGTTAAATCGCTAGCAGTGACTGCAGTAACAGTACCAATTAGAACTGGAGTTGGAGCAGTTGTATAAATCTCATCACTAACTCTTAGACGTTTCCATGGCGCTGAAGTTTGCGCTGTTCCTGTTCCGTCCCAACGATATGTTGTTCCTGGTGCAGTATAGGTTCTTGAGCTGGTGGTTGATGTCGCAGGTCCCAATGTTAGGTTGCCGCCAAATAAGTTAGTGTAATGGAATGCTCCGATTGTTCCTGTTGCTGGTTCAGCGTCGATGTCGGAATCTGTTACATCGTTTGCTCTTAATAGAGATCTATTATCAACACCGATAACATTAGTTTCTGATTCAACAGGATCGTTAATTAAGTTTCTAATCGCAAAAACTGAAAGTCTTTGCAAATCAATAACAGGAGAGACATTAACATTGTTTGAAGTTATCTTCGCTCTTACAGAAACTGAAGGACGAACTAGTCCAGTAGCAGAAGATAAGACTGCTTCGTTCTCATAAGATCTAATAATCTTTCTTGAGTTAAATGTAAAATTACTATTTTCAGTTATTGATTGGAATCCACTTGGTGTTCCATCAGTATCAATTGCCTGAACCTCAAACTTTAACTCTGTATCTACAGGAACTACGTTATCGCTCTTTAAGAACAGATAATCAACGATTAATTGTCTCGAGCAGGTAATGCCACTTCCACCATAATCGCCCTTAACAAACTGATCTAAAATCTGCTGAACAGTTGTTTCTGTTCCAGCTTCTCCAGTAATTAATATGTTTGGTTGAGATTCACCAGTCTGAGGATTAATATAATCATCAGTAGTTTGTAATTTAAAGCAGAAAGAATCTTGGTCAATACCTTCAGCTAAAACAACTTGTCCACCATTTAATAAATTGGCTGGAATACCAAACGACTGTGACTTAGTTCCGTAATATCTTGTTAATTCTAATGTATCTGTAATATATTCTTGTATACCATCAATCATAACAACATCACCAGCACCAAATCCGTGTCTTGGCGCTCTTACTCTGATGATGTCAGAACCTGGAGTAATCTCAAATGGATTATCTCTAAGATTCATTATCTTAGGTGGTAATGCTTTTAGATCAACTTGAGCGATTGTGCTATTATCAAACTCAGCTTGATACATTCTGAATTTCATATCGAACAGTGGATTAATTTCAAATTCTTTACTGTTTTGTGACAGATATAGAGAACCAGTTAGTGGTTGATTGGTAACAATATTTCCTGTCAATATATCTGATTTTCCAAGTTCAGATATAAAGACTTGACATCCTGGCTCGTCAGTCTTAACGATTAGAGCATAGTTTTCGTTGTCAACCAAATAAATTGGAGATCTAAACTTAAAGTTTGTAGCGACGCTTCCGTTATCAGAAACATTAATCTCTGAAGGATTCTTTGTGGTTTCAGAGAATGGTAATATCTTAGTAGAAGGAACACCATTGTCAGTTGTTCTTAGTTCAACTGTAACTGGACGATTACCAGCTTCTGAGAAGTACAGATCCACTGATGTGATAAACATACCACCAACAGACTGAACAACAAATGTCTGCGCTAGTGGGTCATGACCACGTCTTGGTTGAATAACTTGTAGCACACGCTGCGAAGTTGTAACACGACGAACAGGGATAGATTCAAAAACACGATCTTGTACAAAGTTAGCTTGACGACTATTAACAATGGTTCTTTCTCTTGAGAGAGTAACACCTGTTGAATAGTAGGTTGCTTCACCCTTAGAGTCAAAATCAGCATCGCTGTTAGAAATATTGTCAGTTAATCTAAATGCACGTTCGCCAGTTCTGAATCTAATGGTATCTGTGTTTGGAAGATTAAATACACCAGCTGTCGCACCAGTCCCGTCAGTTCTTACTGCATCGCCTCTAACTTTCATAACAGGTAGAGAACCAACTGTTGACAACCCATTAATAGAAGTAAGTGTTACTTGGTTTCTAGCAGAGTTATCAAAAACTAAAGTTCCAGTTAGATTTTCTCCAATAGAAAATCCGTTTCTAATGTTAGAAATATGAATATCTTGTGTAACTGGACCGTTTGCATCGCTAGCTGTAATTATACCAGCATAAATTACTACACCAGTAGCTTGTAATCTTCTTAGATAACCACCATCAGCACCAGCATATGCGCTCGATCTATCGTAAGAACTAAATGCTCTAATTCTAGATCCGTCTAAATTTGTTAAGGTAATAGTAGTGCCACTTATCGCAGCAATTTTAAAAATTCTGTTGTTAATTTCACTAGAAGTTCCTACGTTATATGTTCTAATAGTAGTCTGATCATTTATTTTCTCAGTAACAGTTCTTGTTAAATTTAAAACTCTACCAGGAGCCAAGTTATATAAAGAAACATGGTGGCCAACTCTTAGTCCAGTTATATTATTAACAGTCAATGTAAACTGAGTTGCTCCTTCTTGATCAGTAATATGACTAATGGTTTGAATGACTACTGGAGTGTGTTCATCATTAGTAAGAACATCACCAACTTGGAAAGCAGGTTCAGCCTGACCTTCATATGTTCTTATTACGTCAGTAGCAACAACTCTATTTCTTGTTTCTTCAGTGTCAAAGATCATAAATGTTGCACCAGACAGTCTTGTTACTCTAAAGATATCTGCTGGTTGACAGAAAGAAGAAACTGCTTCGTTATCAAAGAATGTGTAGAATTTTGAACTTGGTTTTAAGTTCTTAGCGACAAAAACAATAGGTCTTGCACGCATATACTCAGCAAAAGAAATATCGACAACTCTGTCGCCATAATCTTGCTGGTTAATTGTGCTTGTTAGAGAAGTTTGGATACCGTCTCTTGACTGAACTCCAGTATCAACAGTTGTTAAGTTTTGAAGTTGCGTATTTCCTTGCCAGAAAGCTGGACCAGCATCGGTTGTGCTACCTGTCCATTGAGTCACCCATGCATTCCACTGTGTTCCTGTTACACCAAGCTGTTCAGCCATAAAGCGAATAGCATCAAAGTTATTATCATCTTGAACTAAAAGGTCTGGTCTGCGATCTGTATCTTTCCAGTTGTCGCCTTCTGGAGTTAATAATACTTCACCTTTAAACGCACCAATCTTATATGGGTTTACGTCAATAGTTCTTGTTCCATATGGGTTAAAGATTGATAATACTTCATCATATGGAAGAGTTATAATATCGCCTTCTTTTCTATATGAAGATGCAAATCTTTGGTCTGATGAAATAATGTCTTCAACAATATCCACAGCATCAGTAAAGTGCATAGGGCGAAGTTCTTGTTTTTTTGAATCTACAGCAATTCTGTAGTCAACATTAACTACATCACCAATACCATGACCAGTAAACTGATCAACAATAAAACCATTCTTAAACCTATCAAGACCAGTAACATTGTCTTTAATTGGGAATGCTTCTGTTTCTGTTTCTAATAGAGTTAGCGAAACATAATATTCTAGATTTTGAATTCTTCTTTCTAGAGCAGCAATATCTTTCATCGTATAACGACGATTGTCTCTCTGGAATACGCGAACATCATTAGCTGTTTTTGTATATGCTGGCACGTAAACAGAAGCAAGAACCATACCCTCAACAGGGTCTCTTGGTTCTACTGGATCTCTAGCTGGTGTACCAACAATAACATTAAAACGACCAATTGAATCTAAAACAAGTTTATCCCATCTTGGTAAATAATACGCAATACTTGTGTTGAATCCCTCACCAATCTTAGGAAGCTCTGGTGTAAATCCATTAGCTCCAGAAATTACTGGACGATAATCAATTACATCATGTAAGAAAACAGTCTCAGTTACACCGTTTGACTTCTTAACTGGGAAAGAAGGAATATCTTCATATCCAAAATTATTATCTGTATTAGCGATTGAGGCTGAGTAAGAATCAACTGAGAAATAATTGCCCGTACCAGTATGGTTAAAGTAATCGTATATAATTTTTACTGCGCCAGCTGGCGGTGCTGTGCTTGGCTTTAAGGTAAGAACAGCTTGCTGATAATGTGTTGGTCTTTGACCATCATCAAATACATATTTGTCAAGAACACTTACAGAGTTAGTCTCAACATAAGTGTCATAATTTCCTGGATTAACTTTAATATCTTTAATGCGTAAAACATCAGCATGAGTTAATGTGAAAGAAAGTTCGCTTACGTTCTTTCTTCCAGTAATAATTTGACTGTGATTTGTTATTAATGTTTTTGTTTTTTCGCCAGCAGTCGCACCAGTTTGTAGAATGCTAGTAACAAGTTTATATTCTCTACCTGCTGTAAGAGCAGGTGATACATTACTGATTGTTAATAATTTCTGCGAACCATCAAGTGTTAAGTTCGAAGACGTTATTGGAACAATCGCTTTTGTGTTTGTATCAATTAATGTGTAGTTCTCTAGATCTTGTGTAGACTGGAAAAATTCAGTAGGAGATGCAAGAGTAAATGCCCAAACAATATTTGCGCCTTCTTGCGCTGCGGTTGCTGAGATTATTCTTCTTACTGTGTGTTGACTAGATTTAATTGTGTCGTTACCAGAAGAATCTTGACCTCTTAGTGTTTTAATTGTGTCGAATGCAGATCTATAAACTAGATAATTATAATTTGGCTCTCTTATTATTGATCTCGCCACACCAACTACACCACTCTTAGCGCCAGAAGCCCCAACAGAGCTTGCTAATGTTATTGATGTGTTGCTTTCAACTGTCGAAACTACACCAACTTGTGTTCCGTCAATGTATAGAACATCACCAACAGCGACTTGTTCAGTAAATACTGAACCAACACCAGTAACAGATGTTGCATTATTTGCAACGCTTGCTGATCCAACTATTACTAACTGAGTCTCTACAATATCAGCAGTAAATATTCCAGAACTTCCAGTTGCTAGAGATAAAGATTTAACGTCTTTCTCAAAATTATAATTTGCGAATGTTGATGGATTAACATCCATCTTAATTTCGAATAAACCAAGTTTATATTGAGTCGCATCAGCGCCAGTGTAATCACCAGAATGTAACTGAAAAGCATTAACTCTAGCAGTACCAACTTTAAAAGAAGTTGAAGGTGGAACACCATCAGTAAGAGTAGATCCATTTGGTGGTGTTCTACTAACTGAATATAGATTAATAATTGGGAATGTAGTTAACTCTGGGAACGAATGAACATTGTTTATTAAAATGTAGTTTCCAACTGGGGTTTGAATTGGATAATCATCTTCTCTTACAATATGACCACCCTCATCGCCAGTAAGAGTGTTCTCTCTTGCTTTTCTAAAATCTACATATTGTGTAGAAGTTGCCTCAATCTCAAATCCTTGAATATACGCTTTTCCTGGATCAACGCTAATTACAAACTTATCATCATCGCCGTAAGTTTGACCTTGAATAGCGTCTCCGAACTGTGGAAGAGGAGGATATACACCAGTTCCATTTTTGTTTAAGTGTTCTCTGGATGCTAACTTAAACTTTTTAACTTCATAGTTACCAGATTCGTCATATGTTCTTCTTGCTAATGTTTTTTCTAATTCAGCATATGAAGACTTAGTAATAATGTTTTGAACCCTACCATTCTTAACACGTAGAAGTTCAATAAATTTAATTTCGTCTGTAGAATCTAAAGGAAGTTTTACTAGGTTTAGTTCAACTCTGTAACGATGAGCGCCTGGAGCAGCAAAGTTCGTTGTTCCTTGAGCATTATCTGCAAGTAGTGGTTCTTCTTCTGGAGTTACGACAGATTCAACAATTTTAAACCCAACTCTGAATGATGGGTTCTGTGTAAAACGACCAACATAAAGGTGCATCTCTGGGTTTCTAACAAAGAAACCATCAATGTAATAGATACCTTCTTTAACTTCAACAGCAAATCCATAACCAAGAACGTCGGTTTGTGAATTATTAGTATAGGTTGTTGCATTAGATCCGCCATCACCAAAAGAGCGGATATTAACATAGATATCCGCTTGTTGATTTTCTGTTAGGCGATAGTTTTTTTCAATAGTATTGTCAGCAGCATATGCAACTATAGTTTCGCCTGGAACAAAACGCTTAGTTACTTCGTCTGTTCCAGTCTGTTCAATTTTGTAATAGAAAGTAGGAATGTCACGCTCAGTTGGATCAATACAATCACAATTAGATGTATCAATAACAAGAGCTTTAACACCAGAAGTCAAACCAGTAATAATTTTATTTCTAAACTGCAGAATGTATGATGATACAGTCTGGTTAATATAAAGGTTCTCTAGTTTTGCAAAATGAATCAGCGAGTCGTGGTTAACACTACCTGGGATAACTTGAGATCCATTCTTAAACATATGATCACCAAATCTGGTGATTTGTCTTTGTAGAATAGTCTGAAGTTGTGTAAGTTCTCTAGCCTGAACTGCATATCCAGGTCTAAAAAGAACTCTTAGATAATTATCATCATCGCTGTAATCATCATAATATGGTGCAACATTAAAGTTAATAGCCATTCTGTCTCTCTTCTAAAAGAAATTATACTCTATTCTTTTATTTATTTTACATTTCAACGATGATTTTAATATCTTCAATTTGATCACCTGCGCGATTAATTGGGCGACGATTTTCGACATAGATAATATCACCGCTGTCTGAGTTAACATCTGGATCTGCAATAGAAAGAATAGTTCCCTGTGCAGTAGTTGTTGCGCCTACAATAGTTTCTCCAGCTTGGAATAATCTACCAGTTGTTGGATCAGGAACACCAAGAGTTGTTCCATCTGTTTTAGTTTGAATATAGCGCAGAGTTTTAGGTGTTGAACCAGTGTTTAGAGAAACGATTCTTCCTCTTGCGCCACTTGTTTGACCCTTAACTTCTTCATCAATCGCAAATGTTCCACTAACAGCAGAATACGAAATAATTCTGTTCGAAATTAAAGTAGCTTGTGTTGCTACGTTACCTGTACCAAAGTTGGTTGGATCACGAACTAAGCTAATACGACGATAGTCATTGTCAACAGGGAAATCTCCAGCACCATCATCATATTCTAGACGGACGTTCATCATTACATAGAAACCACCAAGTTCTTCAACTGCGTCAAAACCATGACCACCCTTTGGTGAAATAATAGCACTAGCAGTAGCATTATCAGTGCCTGTTGTTGGAGCGCCAATAGTTACACGAGCCCATGTATATCCAGAACCTGGAGTGTTAATAGTAATTTGTCTGATACTATTAGTAGAACCGTCAACAACTGCTGTTGCTGTTGCGCCTATACCATCCCCAACAATTGAAACTACTGGGATACCAACATAGTTTGAGCCAAATGTATCAACCTTAATATGCTCAATCGCACCATCTACAGCTGCTTGTTCAACTAGATACTGTTTATAGTATGAATCAGTAGATCCTGGGTTTATTCCTAAAGTTTTAACTGGAACGAAATCTGTAGAAACGAATTTAAGAACATCAGCTGGAGCAATAGTGTACATATATTTCCAAACGTATCCGTCTGGAGTTGTGATCTTAGTTGTTTCTGTGCCTGTTGGTTTAAATGTAGAAGCAACAACTGAACCATTACTTGTATTCTTGATACATTTATATACGTTATATTCATCAGTAACTACATAAAAGTTTGCATCATATAAAGATGCTGGTAACGAAGGTGCTCCAGAGTCAATGTTAACACCAGGAACACTTCCACTATAATCATGACGATAAATGTCATAAAATTTACCAGAAGTCCAGTTTCTACGGACGATTGATAATGAAACATCTGTTGATTGAATTCTCTTTAAAGCAAGCATATCGTCCCAGGCATAAAACTCATCACCAACTGTGTCGTATGGTGTGTCTGGAATGTTATCATTAACCCATGCTTGTGGTCTACCAATACCTAGATAAATATTTGTAGGCGCAGACTCGTTGAAGCCCTCTTTGAAAGATTGCGCATTGTGAATGCGAAATTTATTTGTAATAATTGCAGCCACTTAGATTCTCCTATTGTGTGCGTTAGATTTATGCAGTCTTGTATATTTCAACATATGCCCCGACTGCAAAGTTAGATCTCTTATGTTTTCTATTTATAAGGTCGTATACAGTAACTTTGGCGAAATCTTTAATTTGTGTATCACCAGTATTCTGTAAAGCCTCTAGTATATACTCGTCGCCACTCTCTTGGAGTAGACGATCTCCATCCTCCATTTCAACATACTCACTATTCCAGTAATCCCTGTTTGGATTTGGATAATTTTGATACCAACCACCAGTTAATCCACCATCGGCAGTTGCTGGTAGATATGTCCTATCTGGTTTAGTTGGTCCAATGTAATACAACAGTGCCGATCCATTAAATTCTGTTCCTGATGTGTGAGTTGGTGCAGAACTGCTTGTTGTTCCTGCGCTTGTAACCTCATATGCTCTTCCACCAACATTAACAACTTGTTTTGTTAGAACCGCTGTTGTTGCTTGCCAAGCTACGCCAACATATATGTCTCCAGGGACAACCTGTAAAGAACCCTTGGATCCATAAGTGTATGGTGGGAAATTAAATTTTCTCTGCTCTAGGAATGAAATCGCAGAGCCGACTTGTCTAAACGAAGCTCTTGATTGAATAGTTGATTTACCCAAAGAACTAATGTTTCTATAAGGAACATCAACTACATTAAAGTTTGCTCTGTAAATATACTGTTCGTTATCATCTTTCTTAAACTTATTAGACTGTATCTTAAACACTAAACTAACCAAAGGTGTGTTCTGAGTAATATCCTGTTGTAATGGTTGAGTCAATCTAATTGTAAATGGAACAATATCTTGCCTGTAATCAACCTCTTCAATTGTGCCTTCGCCAAAATTAGCTCTTATTGTAAACGGAAGCGCAAAACCTTCAAAAACCTTCATACCAGTTATTGGTTCGTTGTTTAGAGAAATTTTAGGTGCGTTTCCTGTTATTATTAATGAACCTTGAGCAGCGGCATTAATCGTAGCAACAAAAGTTGTTGCTGGTGGAAAAGGATCTTCAGTCAACATAAAGTATCCGTCTTCAAGAAGCATATTATCTAACTCTGTGTTAGGTGGAACACACTCAACATATAGATTGTTTTCCGATTGATTACCAGGAATTACTGGATATTTACTTGTTGTCGCAAGTTTACTTCCATCTTCCATTAACATAATATCACCGTTCTCAAGACGGAAGAACCCAGTGATTAAGTTTACGGAAATCTTAGTTTTAATTCCAAACAAAAGTTCTTTTAGAACCTGAGGAGACATCTCCAATAAGTGAACAACATTTAAAGGAGTTTGTTCTATAATAACTGGAGGCAGCATCTCAGATTGTAAGATGCGCATGCTTGGTGCTGGTTTAGATAACTGAATCTGTTTTAAAATTCTTCCACCGTCTTCAAGTAGAAGATCATTACCCTCATCCTCGACGACTCCGTCGCCGTCAATTCTGGCAATTTCAAGTTTTAATGTGTCAAAATCACTATATGATGGTACGAAATCCTCATAGAAAAGAGTCCACATTTCTTTTCTAACATCTGGATTTCTAGACTTGGTGTGGGTGTTATCTGTCTCAAGTCTAAAGAATTGATCATATTCTTGTAATAAATGTTCTGGGAAGAATGTTGATTCGTATTCTTCGCTCAGTATTTTTACTCCAGTTTCCAACAGTATCGAATCGCCATCAGGTGCTGTTCTTTCAGAAATAATTGTATTACCATTTTCGAAAACTAATGGGAATCCATTTTCAGTAATAAATGTATCTCTAAACCCACCTTCTAATCCGAGAGTTGGATATCTACCACTGTTGTCCACCAATATTCTGCTTGTTTCTTGCTGCCAATTACCAGCAGCGAGTATCTTAACTCTTAGCAGATCTAATTCAAGTTTAGCTGTTAGAATTGATGCATTACGCATAACTCTAAGAGTAGCAGATATTAAATTGATTAGATTGACTTCACCGAATAAAGCAAGACCAACTGGATGTAATAGTTTCTTAACAGCATCTCGATACTTGTTTACTGATTGGCCAATTCTTACAACGTAAGAATAATCTTGATAGTAGAAACTATCCTGAATTCGTTTTGCGCCATCAGAAATTTTACCATCAGAGTTAGTAAATTCGCCAGTTGTTAATCCAATAGCTCCAAGATTCGCTTTAACGCCAGCAACAGCTACGTCTAAAATTCTGGCTACTGTTCCACTAGTTTTACCACGAATTAGTCCTCTAGTAGTAAATAGAGCAGAATTTTCATGAACAAAAATAGTTGAGTTTTCTGTAAATAAAGAAGATAATCCATCTTCAAGTAAAAAACCAGTTCTATTTGATGCTGGATCTAATTTTAATAATGAATTATTACTATCGAATGAAACTACAAATCCCTTAGGATTTTGTTGCGACTCTACTAAAAATTTATCTCCAGACTCTAGAAGAAATTCGTTTTCACCTTTTTCTAAACATATAGATTGAGGTAGAAGTTCAATCTCTTCATTCGTTATGAAAGATCCATTTCTCTTATCAACTTGTAGATATGCTGGAGCAGTTAATCTAGCTGTGTTATAATTATAACCAAAATTTGGAAGAACTAATCCAGAAATGGCACCAACTTGATTGGAAACAGGTAAGAGTTTAGCGTTACTATAAGTTCTAATACTGTTAGGATTAGCTGAACGATCAGCATACATAACCTGCACTAACACCTTATCTGCTATGCTTGCAGTAGCTTGGTATATTTGATTTGCTCTAAATGTAAAAGTAAACGAATCAGGAATTGTATTTACTGTCCAAGTGCCATCAACTTCTCTATTAAACGATCCGCTTATAGTTACTTGCTGCCCGACAATCAACTCATGAATTAGACTGGTTTTTACAGTTATGACATTGGAATTAGCTGTTGTTTTAATTTCAGAAATTAAATCAGTAGAAATGCCAACTTTCGGTAACTTATTATATGAAGATCCTGGACTTAGTATTCTTACAGCCTTAACAGGTCCAAAGCCATCATTTAAAACTGGAGTAGAAATAGAAGAATCATAATTACCATAAGCATCAATCTTATAATATCTTGTTCTCTCTAGTGAGATCTCATCGCTGTTTTCATCTAGAAGTTTTCCACCAGCACGACCAACGTGCTTTAAAGTAGTCCCTCCATTTACTGCGGAACCAAAAACGTGAGTTGGTGCTACATTGCTTGTAGTTCCAGAAACAGTAACCTCATATTCATGTTGTTTGTATATTATTCTTTCACCAGCATTATACGAATAATTTGGTCTAAATCTTTCAGCAGACTCTAATAGAAAAGATCCAAGATAAACTTCTGAGATCTTAGCGACAGCACCTTCAACTCTATTTGTTGATGCAAACCCAGCATCTGTATTATCAAATAAAACTGGCTGACCAACATAGTGATTCTCACCACCATCTACAACTATAACTTTGTCTATTCCACCTGTTTTTACTGTATTAATCTCTACTCGGGCATCAGTACCATCGCCCTCAGCAATAGTGATACTATCGCCAGTAATATTGTATTTTCCTTCAGAAAAAATGCTTACATCATTAATGTAAGATATTAGATTAACTCTAATGTCTGTTCCAATTCTATTGCTTACACCTTTGATTGGTTGATTTGGCTCAAATACTCCAATTATACTATTAGCGTTCAGTGTAATTTCAGTTATTAGCTGTTGATCTATATTGTACTTTACAACAGCTTCTACTCTAGCTGATGCTGGTTCATCAAATACACTAATAGGATCTTGTACTATTGTCTCACCTATAAGTTCAAAAGAATCTCCTACTAAATCTATCCCACGTAGGATATATTTCTGGCTCCATTTACCATCAGAAACTCTAAGCATATCACGCTTAGGATAGTAAATTTCTTGCGGTTCTTCATTAAACATTAAACGGAACAACAAATCGTATGATTTTGGAGTTCCTTTGGCTAGATAGATTTCTTTGGCGTGTTTGACGATTAATCTTCTGTCAACAATCATTGATCTTGGAAGACTTGTAATAAATTGATCAGCAAAATACTCTACATATTCATCCAATGTAGAATCAATGTCTGCAAGATTTTCTAATTCTCTTGTTTTATAGTTCTGCTCAAGCCACTCATAGTATGCTTCCAAAAACTTAATAAATTTTTGGTGATCGTCCCTAACAAATTCAGGAACCTGTCTGTCTACAACAGCAGATGTCTTTAACTTAACTTTTGCCATTTTTATCTGTTAGGTGTGAAGACGTAATTGCTTCCGCTGACGAATTCGCCAGAAGCAACTTTATCTGGAATTGCTCTAATTAAAACTGTATCTTCTGATATTGTTATTAGCTGATCTCTAACTGAAACGACATCATATGATGATGGTTCTACTGTAAACGTAACAATATTATTTGGTGCTGAAGCAATATTAATACTGTTAATTATAATTTTACCAGTCTGATAATCAACTGTTCCAGCAGTATTATTGGTGTAAACTTTGCTTCCTTCTTGAGAGAGATAAAATAATCTGATATTACCTTGAGTGTCATCATCTAAGAAGAATGGATTTGTATTTCCTGAGATAGTAAACGTAGAAGAAGTCACATTACTTCCAACTGTGTTTCCTGGTTCGTTATAAATCGGATTATATAGGTTAATGTTGTAAGAAGATTCAAAACCAAAATTAGGAGTAATATCTCTTGTTATTTTAAGTTTAACAACACTACTAAGAATAGATTCATCAGTATTGTCGATGAGGTTTTGTAGTTGCGACATTCTAAATACTGTATCAAATTTAACAAGGGTTTTGTTGTATTTTGTGATGGTTTGTTTAACAAAACCCTTTAGTGTTTCTTCAGCGACAGGAGCTTTTACTGGGTTGTAGTAGAAAGCTATATCCAGAACAAGTTTTAAATATGTTGGGTCAACAAGTGTTGGAATAATAGATACTACGTTTCTATCACTTAAGACTTCTTCAATAATAAACTGCTTCGCTGCTGTTGAGAGAACAGTACCAGTTTTAGGTTTAACACAAATAAAAACTTTACCGAAAACAGGTGGATCGTTTTCCTCACCACCCCAAACAGATAGAGTGTCAATGTTAGGATATAATCTAGGAAGAATAATCTTATAATCTTCTGATGTTACTGTTCTATTTTGAGCTGCGAAAAATTTAGGAGCATTATATCTAATACTATCGTTGCTCTCAGCTTCAGAGCCACCACCTGAAATAGAAGTTGTTTGAGTAGTAACTAAACCACCAGATAAATTTTGTCCACCATAAGAGAATATTCTAGCGCCATTGGCTGTCTCGCCTTCGCTAACAAAATACTCAAGAACAACAATATTTCCTGGAACAAGTTCAGCAGAAACAATACCATCTCCAAACGTAACTTCATATAAACCATTTTCAATTTCTCTAAGATAATATATTTTTGAGAATCTTGTGTTATTAACAATCGATTCGTTTTTCGTAAAAACAACAGAATTAGTGTCAGAAGCGCTGGCTTGAACTTTAACAGATAACGTACTTAGATCAGCATTAGCATTGTTTACAATATATCTTTGATTCTCTTGAACAATATACTTAAATGTTTGAGGGCGACCTTGTGTTATTTCAACACCAGTAAAAACATAATTTCCTGTTGTGTTTCTTAAAGCAACATGCGCTGCTCTGTTGTAGAAAATTAAATCATCAGATGTTGCAGCGCCAGCTGTTTCAGAATTAGAAGCTGAAAAGGGTTGAAATGCTGGTAGAGAAATAGAAGGTGGATTGCCAATTACATTTGAAACTGTCACATTAACGATAGCTCTAGCTGAAGTTCTACCTGTAGGCACATATCCTAATAAATTTGAAATGGAGGCAAGACTTGATCTTTTAGCTGCAGAATCTAAGAACATCTCATTAATTGCTAAGTTAGTATACAGAGCATTATAGTGAGTGTTATAAGCAAGAACATCCAAAAGGATATTCATACCAGAACCCTCAAAATCATAATCCGTAAACTCGTTTTGCGCTCTTAAAAAGTTCTTTAGGTTGTTCTTAATAGCATCAAAGTCTAGTTCGCTGACCTTAATTCTTCTGTTTTCAACAGCCATTTGTTATCTCGTTCTTTCTAATGTTAACTCTAAAGTTGTAATATTAGGAGAGTTTAGCACCCTAAACTCAAGTAGAATATCAACATTATTGTTGTCTAAATCGTATTTTACTTCTATATTAAGAAGCTGAACACGTGGTTCGTAGTTCGCTACGGTGTCTTGAACAGCACGTTTAATCATTTCCCTGTTCATAGGTCCAGGGAGTTCAAATAATAACTGTCTTATAGGTGCGCCAATTTCACTATGAAATGGTCTTTCATAGTAGGATGTTAGGAGCAGATTCTTTAAAGCTGCCTTTACTGCATTCTCATTGTATCTCCTAGCAATATCTTTGGAGACAGGATGAGCGGTAAAGTTTAAGTCTAAGTCTGCAAAAATTCTTGTGGCTGCCATATCTTTATTTAGTATTATGCAATAAAAGTATTAGAAGAACCTTTGGCTACAGTGTCTCCACAAGCAATTCTATCGCCTATTCTGGCTGCTGGAGCGCCTTCAATTCTAGTTTTACTGGATCCACTAACAACTTTACCCATGGCATGAACCTTTTTACCGCAGTTGTGGATCGGTCCATAACCAGTTCTACCAGTAAGTTGAACTGGTCTTCCATTCACAAATGTTTTAGTAGCATAAGGTCCAATATCTGGTCTAGGTGGGAAACACCCATGCCCAGTAGAACGTCCTCCTGCGATTGCAACTGCTGCCATGGTTTCTCCTTAATTCGCTACGTTTGGGTTAGATTCTGTTACTGTTGTTATTGGAGCAGCAGGAACTGCATATGTTCTATTCCCAACAGTTGCATTTGGTGACGGAACTGTTGGATCATCATAAATTTCATTTGGGCTATTCGCTAAGACATTATAAGCATTACGTTCTATCTGCTCGCCCCTGTTAAGATTATCTCTAATCTGTAATAATCTTCTTCTGTTTGCTTCCCAGTTGTTCAAAACTGTATGCTGTCTATAAAAGGTAAAGTTACCATCTAATGCAAGAAACCCAGAACCTTGAGCCTGTCCAGGTGGAACCTCAACCTTGATAGTAAACCCATTTTCTAACCAAACTCTAAGATCAGGAATATAGTTATATGGAGCGTAGTACTTATCTCCTATTTTATCAATATCAGCATCTTCTAATAACGATTCATCTAGCATCCTAATATCATATCTTCTCTGGTCAAAAACTTTAGTGTAAGTTCCTTTAATTGTCACTTTGGCTTGAGTTGGAATATTGTCAATTGTAAACTGAACATTACCAACATCAACTAAGTCTGATGCTACACTTAACACTGTAGTTTTAACAGATGGCTGATCAACTTCTTCGTCTAATCCAAATGAAGTTGCCATAAATTCAATCTGAATTTGCCAATTTTCATCTAAGATTTCATATACTGGTGGAAACCGAGTAGAGGTTGTAGCAGTTCCACCAAAAAACAATCCAGCACCAGCATACTCTGGGTTGCCCTGAGGATAATTTGTATAAGTTACTATTGCTCTAATTCCCATGATTAACCTTCAGGAATATAAACAAACTTACCAAAATCACTAACACGCCTGTGGTGATTCATCGTAAATGATTGTTTTCTATTACCAGTATACATAGTTGAGATGTGAATCCAAACTGTTTTCTTCCCATCATATTCAAGTATCATCTGATCATACGGAACTAAAGTTGCAAGTTTAAGAGCTGCCTCATAATGTTGTTTTCTGCTATATCCAGAAATAACAAAGTCAACAGCTTGACCTCTAGTGTGTTGAGACTTTTCTAAAGCCCCAACACTAATATCTCCAGGTCTGCGGAATCCGCTGGTAATAATAATTCCTGGGTATGTTTTCCTAACAACCTCAAGGACGTTCTCGCACAATCCTTTAAGGTTACAAGCAATCTCTTGGGCTGGAACACCATTTGTATCAGCAATAGGTCTAGTTCCATTTTTAGTTAGATCTGCTACTGTAAAATTAGGAGAAAGTTTCATAGTAGATGGATATGACTTCATTCCATAAATCGCATTGCAGTTTGCGCCTTTTGGTTGAACTTTATTTTCTGGAACCTTTTCTTCAGCTTCTGGTTTCGCATTAGGATTTTGCTCACTTGGATCGATTGCGCCTTTGGCTATTTGCGAAGCGATAAATGCTTCTCTTTCCTCTGGTGTATTATCTTCAGTTTCATACATAACAGCTGCTCTATCTTGTCTTGAGTTTACTGTTAGTTCTCCAAACTCTGGCATCTCTTGTGGATCTCTTCCAATAGATTCACCAGCAGAAGCACCGCTGGCGCTCGAAGCACCCTGACCAAAGTTACCACGTGAGTAATCTACGTTCATAGTTGAACCAGATTTGATGTTCATACTTGAGCCAGAAGAAATATTCATACCACTACCAGCTTTAATGTTAAAAGCTGAACTTGCTTCTAGATTAATGTTGCTGGCTTTAACATCAAAGTTTTCTGCCACATTTAATTTTGCATTTCCACCAACTGAAATATTGGCATCATTAAAAACTCGGATATTTGTCGCACCTTTGACATCAAGGTTCATCGCATTGTCTACAAGAATATTAGATTCACCATTAACAGTTATGTTAAGGGAGCCGCCAAGATAGACATATCCGTTACGCTCATAGATCTCATATCCATCACCAATAATTCTATTGACTCTAGTTCCGTTGTGGTCAATCTCAGTAAATGTTCCTGTTTTATGATATAAATGAATACGCTCCGCTTTTGGAGTATCATCAAACTCAAGAACATGTCCAGATTCTGTTTCTACTACTTTATTAAATGGGTAGTCAGAGTTATATGGAACTTTAGATTGATCCCATTTCTTACCTCTAGCAGTTTCAATATCCTTTAATCTTTGTGATTCTTTTGTAAATACAACTGTCTTTTCAATAAACTCGTGACGAGCCAAACGATTAGTGTCTGGTTCGTTTATGTATAAAGGATACTTTTTATTTGGATCTCTAAAACCAAATTCAGTCGACGCACCATTATCAGAAGTGCCAGTAGAATTACCCTCACCAACTGGAGCTGTTGGTCCAGGTTGTCCGTTTTTCTTTGCTTCTTCTGCAACAGTTTCATCGTTTGGGGTAACTTCTTTACCCTTACCTGGGATACCATCTTTTAAAAATAAACGAGATTCTTCTTCTCTTCTTTTTGTAAGTCCAGGTAAAACTTTTCCTGCTGCTTTATTATAAAGCATAAATGAGTTAGCAGCTGCTTGATAGTCACCTCTGTTTATATTAGAACAAACTGAAGACTTTCTAAATCTACCAACTCCGACGTTATAAGCAAATGATACACAAGCATCAATCATACTTTGTGTTACCATACCTCTTATTGCTGATGTAACTCCAGGTAAATAATCTTTCTTTGTTTGCTGTAAAAAGATTTCCTCAGCTTGCTTAAATGTAATAATTTGTCCAGGTTCTACGGGTCTACCATTAATTCTAGTTGTCCCATAACCGATAGTCCATGGTGCTGCTCCTGTTGCGGGATCTGGATATGCCTGAACTTTATCACCACCAATTTTCTTAGCGAGTCCTTCACCTGCTTTAATTAACTCTAAGCCAGTAGAAGAAATAGTTGTGTATTGACCTGCTGGTTTTGCGTTACCATGTGTATTGCCGCTGACAACTTGATCTTTTACTTCTGGTTTTGGTTTTGGTGCAGGTGTTTGAACAACACCTTCTCTAGATGCATCGCCATTCTTATCATGCTTAATTGTATTTGTTCCAGTATCTTCGTCATCAGCTGCTGGATCAGAAAGACTTAATGTTCCCTCATCCTCCTCAATCGCACCTTCTTTTTGTGGGATGCCACCAAGAGTTCCAAGGATAATAGGAAATTGAGTATCTTCATCTTGAAACGCAATAACAACCCATGTTCCCTCGACTGGTCCAACTGGAGAGTGACCAATTCCAGAAATAGCAGCAGAGTTTAAATGCTGCATAGGCATTGCCCATGGAAGATCTTCAGTAGGAAGGATTGCTTTTTGTTCAGTATGAATACCAACAACTCGAACTTTACAACGTCCGAGTTTCAAAGGATCCATTCTATTTTCAACTACACCTGTAAATAATTTCATAATTAACCATCCAAATTAATAATCAGTGAATCTTTCATCAGTTCCATATGAGTCTCGTGTCTATCAGTTTTTATAACATGGTTCAATGCTGTTATTAGGTATTTACCACTAAACATTTTGTCAATAGAATTTGGATCTAAGCCACTTGTGTGTGGTTCAAACGTAGGCATTTTTATTTCAACAACTTGACCCGCAGTATAATCGGTTCTTCCAGCAACAGTAATATTAAATTTAAACGCTTCAGCCATCTTCATTAATCCTATTCTGCTCAGAGCATGTTTAGTATTAGAGATATCTCCGTGACCGTTATGAATGCCATAGTGTTTTGGCTCAGATAAAATTAAAGCACTTGTATTTCTAGCAACACCCTGAGTGAATACTGGATACTTATTTAAATGTGGGTGCTTGGGAAATTCGTCAACAGCGTTATAATTCTTAACTGAGTATTTTTTTGTAGTATAATCGTGAGTAATTATCTTAGAAGCAAACATACCATTCTGTGTTCTGTCAATATAATCAAAACCTCTTGGCATTTCAAAGTCAATAATTTTGCTAAAGTCTAAATTTGACTCACGAATAGATCTTCCAGTATTTGGATCAATAATTCTTGTAATGGCCACTAGCTGAAAATTCTGATAGACTGGCATTGTTTGATAGATATGATTTAATGTAGTAAAATTAAACCCATATCTATTTTCAAAGAAAAGATAATTTGATCTTGAGTCGTTAGCTGATATTTTTGTTAGATAGTTAATAGTCTTAATTGGACTCCAGTTACAAGCAACAAATTTTGTTTTGTTTGTTGTTACCTCCATCATTGCCATTTTCTTTTGTGTAACGAAAGCTGTATTCATAATCTTGGTAACTATCTCTGAACCAGTCCCCTCAAATGCCTTACTATATCTGAGATTAAGATCATAAAGAGCCTCTGTACTTACAAAGTGTAACTCATATGCTACTGCTTTGTCACCAACTTGCTCTCTATTTGACATTTTGTAAATATAGAAAGTTTCATTGATAATTTTCTTTTGTTCTGTAAAGGTAGGAGTTCTTATATTAACCCTAACAAACTCTTGTCCGATAAAAGGGAAAAAATTGATAAGGTCGAGAGAATCTTGTAGAATAATTCTTCCCGTAATAAATGGGGAAAATATATCTTCAAAAACATGCACTTCAACTACTAAACCTTTAATATCTAGTAGCTGTCCTTTTGATCCAATTATTTCTAAATTAACAAGATTTACATCACCAGCAAATCTTAACGAATTTTGTTCCATTAAATCTGATCCTCAAGCAAGTTCTCTAAATCTTGTACGAGTTTACCAACAACTTGCGGTCTTACAACTTTAATTCTTCTTTTTGAATCATTTAGTGCATACTCATAATCTGCATTAGAAACAGCTACAGCATCAAGTATAACTGTATTATCAACTATAAATCCATCCTTCTCGTAATGGTGGATAGCATTTCTTTGATTTCCATATTTCTTATCAATATTTTTCTCTAGTTGATGCGCAGACATTGAAAAATCTTCTACATAATCATAACGATTATTGACTAACATAATTACCCAGTGCAGTTCAGCATTTCCATAAAATCTCTGAGCAACAATCTCTGGCGTTTCGCCTTCTTTCATATCATAGAAATCGTACAGAGTAAGATCAGACAACACTCTAGTTCTAATTCTAACATTAGCAGTTATATCTTTTACAAGTTTTAATTGCTGTTCGTTACCAATCTTAAAGTCATAATATATCTCAGGAAACTTATTGAAGTACATTATAGACCTCCCTTATCTGGAGTTTTTCCAATCTTATCTTTCGTAGCAAGAGCAAGTTCTAGGAAAGTCATATCAACATTTATCTGTACTGGCATACCAGTTTCTAGCGCATTAAACTGACCCTGCGGTGTGTAGTTAACATTCATTTCTTTTAACACACAAGATGTATGCTTGTGAACATTCTTATTTTCTCTACCGCCAGTATAATAGATTATGTCAAACTCAGAAGGATAGATATAAAGGAAACCATCTCCATCTTTAAACTCTGGGTGCATGTGATACTTAAATGCATGAATAATGTTTCTTACATTTTGTTCTTCCTTAAAGTCTCTTGGGAAAAACTGATAATTAATTTGAAATGATCTAAAATCAACACCTTTAAACACCTGCTCTTTCTTAGGATTGGCTGCAAGACCTGATCCTAGTCCAATAGATTTTATAGCATTACCACCATTGGTAAGAGCAAAGTTAGAAACTACTGCTTGGGCTTGATCACCTGCTTTACCGAGGTTACCTTGTAGAGCTTGTACGATAGCATCGCTACCTTTCATAATCATTTGAGCGGTAGCCATACTTTCTTCTTCGTATTGCATACTGTAACGAATGTTCAATTGATTTGGCATGTATAAACAGATAGCAGTTTCTAGTCTTTTCACTGGTCTGGTTAATGTTCCTTTGTCTGGAATAACTGCAGCTCCTGCGGCACCTAATACGCCACCCGTTACTGCAGTGCCAAGACTAAATCCACCACCACCAAGGACTTGAGCTAAGACTCCAGTTTCAATCGCAGAAGCTCCGACTGCTTCTTTGTTACTAAACCTCTGACCAACAAAATCCCCACGATCGCTGGCTGGTACACCTTGAACAATTTTAGTCGATTTACTTTCGCCAAGTTTTGAATCGGACATGACATTTATAAAGAACATGACAAAGTTGCCACCATATCTTGGGTTATTTGCTACATCGATCGGATATTGATGAGATGCAATATCATATCGAGGATCTCTACCTCCACTCTCTGTGTTTGATCCTGCGAGAGCCACAGATTCAGCTGACGATGCGGTAATTGCCATTGTTCTTCCCTAAATAGAAGGTGTTTATTTATTATGTTAATTATTTATGTTCCACAAAAGAAGATACATTCCAGTTCATCCTGAAAAGTATAAGGGCGACCCAACGAACATTATAATGAGATCAAGTTGGGAAACCAAATTTGCAATCTGGTGTGATCACAACCCAAGTGTGATTAAATGGTCCTCGGAAGAAACAATAATCCCCTACAGATGCCCGATGAGGAATACAATTCATAGGTATTTTGTAGATTTTAAAATTAATGTTAAGACTAAAACAGGTGAGAACAAAGTATATTTAGTTGAGATTAAGCCAATTAAACAAACCCAAGCGCCAGAGTATCCTGGGAAACAGACCAAAAGGTACATACAGGAATCAACCACATTTATCGTAAATCAAGCTAAGTGGAAAGCAGCCACTAACTGGGCAGAAGACAGGGGATGGGACTTCATAGTTCTAACCGAAAAAGAACTCGGTATAGAAAACCATAAATAATAGACTATGGCAAAACAAAACAAATTTAGAGACGTGTTTGAAAAGTATCGTTACGACAAAAGTGCCGTAACGAAATCAAGATCATGGTTTAATCAGCAGATTAATTTGTTAAGGGCAGAGGACATTAGAAGAAACCGACTAATGAAACCACAAGAAGCTTCTCTTGTTTCTAACAAGGTTTCTCCTGGGTTTATGTATATGTTTGTATACAATCCAAAACATAAAAAAACTCTACCATATTACGATGTGTTTCCACTAGTATTCCCATTCGAAAAGACTAGGACTGGATTCCTTGGATTAAACATGCATTATCTACCATATCCATTAAGAATTGCTCTAATGGACAGATTGTTAGTTTACGCATCAGATAAGAATATGGATGAGATGACTAAGATTAGATACTCTTGGGCGATTATCGCTAGAACATCAAGGTTTAATCTTGCTAAACCATGTGTTAAGGAATATCTTACAGATCATGTTCAGTCGCAATTTAGAAGAGTCCCAGCAAGCGATTGGTTTACAGCTTTAATGCTTCCAGTCGAGGGGTTTGTTAAAGCAACCACAACTAAAGTGTGGACAGACAGTAGGAAAGCAATCAGATGAACACAGGCTTAGATGAATTTATATCTGAAGTTAAATTAGCTGGTATGGCGAATGCCAACAGATATTTTGTTATGATATCTGGAGCAAATAAAATGATAGGATTGTTCTGCGAAAACGCACAGCTTCCAGGAACACAAATTTTATCAACACCAGCTAGAACATTTGGTGAGGTTAGAGAAGTCCCGTATGAACTTCAATATGATCCTGTAACCCTTTCTCTATACATCGACAATAACTGGGCAGTTAAAAAATACTTCGACGAGTGGAGAACAGAAGTATTTGATTTTAAATCAAGAGTCTCTGGATATTATGGGATTGAAGGATCTCGTGGGTATGCTAAAGATGTTACGATATATTGCTACAACAAAGACAGTCAAGAAACATATACCGTAAGACTACGAGAGGCATTCCCAAAAACTATCGGATCAGTTAATCTAGACTACGGTAACAAAGAAATACCTAGACTTGCTGTAACTTTACAATATGCTTATTGGGAACCATTAGAAGTTCCTGGACAACCAAACACCGTTAGTGATACTGGTGAAAATTCTGTTAATGAACCGAAAGGAATATTCGGAGAGAGTGGACACGCACCAGCATATTCTGGTGGCGCTGCTGGTCAGTCTGCTTGGGCTTCTTCTTTTGGTGGCGCCATGAAGTTTGCTGGCATGGAAGGAACAGGTTTATCTGGTGGACTTCCTGGTGGTTTCGGCAATAACTCTGTTGACTTTGGAAGTATTCTTGGTGGTTACTTCCAAAACGACCCATTTCAATCTATGAGCGCAAGTTCTTTCTTAACATCATTCGGTGGATTCCAAGATACATTTAATTCTTTTAAAAGCAATCCTAAAGGTGCTGTTGGTAGCCTTGGTAAGTTTTTAGTATAAGGAACATATTGTGAGTGATACATTATCTAAAGTTTTTGATGTTGAACCAGTTGAAACAAAAAACGAAATTATAACAAAGGATGGAGAGATCCTCCCCATGAGCACTGCTATTGATGACGACTTCAATACAAGCAGAAAAAATCTAAGAGAACTTCTAGAGCAAGGACAGACTGCTTTAATGCATGCTCTAGACGTAGCTCGTCAATCTGAACATCCACGTGCGTTCGAAGTTGTTGGAAATTTAATGAAGCAACTAGCGGATGTTAATCAACAACTAATGGATATTCACCAGCAGAAGAAAAAACTGGAAGATCCAAGCAAAGAATCTAAGGACAAACCAAAGACAGTTAACAATAATCTTTTTGTTGGTACCACAGCTGACTTGAATAAATTATTAAAAGATATGACCAAAGGAGGATAATTATGGCTTTACCTATGCAGAAGACACCAGTATACAAGATGGTGATTCCTTCTAACAATAAAGAAATTTCGTATAGACCGTTCTTAGTTAAAGAACAAAAATCATTATTGCTCGCTCAACAAAGCGAAGATCAAAAGACAATGTCATCAACTTTAATATCTGTACTTCAGAGTTGTGTTTTAGATGATATCGATGTTGACAAGCTGGCTATGTTTGATCTTGAATACATGTTCTCTCAGATTCGTGCAAAGTCTGTTGGAGAAGTCGTAGAACTCATTCTCAGATGCGATACCTGTGAGGATGAGAAGGCAAAGGTTAAGGTATCAGTGAATCTATCAGAGTTGACGGTTGAAAAACCAAAAGATCACAGCACTAACATTAGGTTGTTTGATGATGTTGGGGTTGTTATGAAATATCCCAAGCTGGATATATTAGAAACTATCCAAGAACTAGAGGGTGGGGATATTGACTCTATCTTTAAGATAATGTGTGAATGTATCGACACTATCTACGCTGGAGAAGAAGTTCACCATGCTCATGAATATTCTAAGAAAGAACTGAATGAGTTTCTAGAGAATCTAACAGAAGATCAGTTTAGAAAGATCCAGAACTTCTTCGAGACTATGCCGAAACTGGAAAAGAAACTAGACTATACCTGCCCAGTTTGTAATAAATACCAGTCCGTAGTGGTCTCAGGAATTGACAGTTTTTTTTAATTAACCTTTGCCACGAGAATTTGCACAATTATTATAAGATGAACTTTGCATTATTGCAGTATCATAAATATAGTCTAAGTGAACTGGAGGAAATGATCCCTTTTGAACGAGAAATTTATGTTGCAATGTTGGTTCAATACCTAGAAGAAGAAAAATTAAGACAACAACAGGCTAAGAATGGCTAAAGCTGCTATAATAAAACTATCAGACTACAGAAAAAGAGTCCAACCTGCTGCTGGGGGTAGTGGCACGGGCGCAGGTCCATTAGACGCTGAAAAATTAGCGAAGGATTCTCTTGAGGTTGAGAAAAAGAGTCTTACCTCAACTGAGATCTTAAACAAAAGCATCTTAGATCTAGCCAAAATAATCAAAGAACAAAATAAACTAGGTAAGGTAACAGAGAAGGCTGATAAAACTCAGTTCTTTGGTGGTGGTAAAGGTGCTGTTAAAGAAAGAGTTGAAAACATCAAAGAGTTCTTTACTCTTAGAGGATTCCTAGACAAAACAGGAATAGTCGAGAAGGGTAGCAAAGGTTTTATTGGCGGTATTGCTGATAAAGCTCTAGAACGTAGAGAAGCAAAACAACAATATGTAAAAGACATGATGAAGACTGACCCAACAGTTAGACTGATGGGCGCAGACAAAGCAAAGGAAGTATTTAAGGAACGATTCGATAAGTCTCAAGAAGCTGGTCTTAAACTGCAAGAAAATGAGAAAGAACTAGGCAGACTAAAATCAGTTGGTCTAACTAAAGATCAAATTAAACGCTCCCCAGAATACAAAAAGAAAGCAGAGTTAGAAGCAACTCTAGCAAAGGTTGACCCACGCTTCAGAGGTGAAGATATATTCGCTGATAAGAAAAAATTAGTTGAGAAGCCAACTAAGGGTAACAAAGAAAAAGAGACTAATGTAATACCATTCTATCCTCAGAAACAAGGTAATAATGAGAAAAAATTAGTTGAGAAACCAACTAAAGATAAAAAAGAAAAAGGCACTAATATTATACCATCTTTTTCTCAGAAAAAAAGTAATGATCAAGTAGAAGGATTTGTTAGCGAAGAAGAAGTTGAAAACCTTAGAATGATGGATGAACAAACTAACCTTCTACGAAAAATTGAAGAAAACACAAGAATGGGTGGAAAGAAAGACGACGCTAAGAAAGAAGATAAAGAAGAAGGTGGTTTGTTTGATTTCTTGTCACCTAAAACCATAATGAGGTTTATTAAGAGAATTGGTTTATCTTTAATTCGTGGTCTTGGTAGTTTAGCTTCAATGCTTGGTCAAGGAATTCTGGCTGCTGGTCGCTTCTTGTTGAACCCAGCATTCCTTGGTAAACTGGTAACTAGAATTTTCCCAATCGCTTTGATGGTTGGTGCTTTAGTAAATGGTCTTTGGGATGGAATTAAAACATGGCTTGACGGTGGTTCATTAAGCGATGCTATTATAGCTGGTCTTGGTGGAATCCTAGAGTTCTTATCCTTTGGCTTGATAGATGCTAAAGATTTAAAAGAAATGTGGGAATCATTTACTGGTTTTGTGGATCAGTATATTACTCAACCAATAGGTAATTTCTTTAAGAATATTAAAGACGCTATTGCTGGATTCTTTGAGAATATTGGAATTCCAGAAATTGGTTTTGAAGTTTTCGGTAAGAAGATTGCTTTTGGTCCATGGTATCCGTTCAAGAAAGACGACAAGCCAGCAGCACCAGAAGCTCCAACAGGAAGTAGTCAGGGAGCCAGAGTTGAAGGCGCAGATCAATCAAAAGCACCATCAGCTGCGCCCAAAGGAGTGCCAGAAAACCAGCTTAGAGTTGATGCGGACAAAGACAAAGAAACAATAAACAAATACGCTAAAGAAGAAGCAGCAAAATTCGGCAACCAGCGCCCCGACCAAAACGATTTTGAAGCCGCAAAGACGAGGCTTCGTAGAGAAAGACTTCAAGGACAAACTGCACCAGTCTCATACGATCAGAAGAGAGTTGACAACGCAAACCAAATACAAGATGCTACTGAAAAAAGATATCAAGAGAAACTAGCAAAAGCTCCAAAGAACCTTAAAGATGATATTGATTATCAAAATAATCTCAGAGAAAGAGCTGAGATGGAAGTAAGAGCTGAAAGAACTCGTAAAATTGAAGCAGCACCAGCTTCTAAGCAAGTTCCAGCAAGTAAAGTGTATAAAGATTCTAGTCAAGTTCAAGCAGCCAAAGAAAAACCAGCGCAAAGCAATAATACTAGCGTTGTCAATGCGCCAACAACTGTAAGTAATCCAACTACTATGCCTTCATACTATAGACCAAGAAATGATGAAGCTACAGTCAATGATTATGTGAGAAGACGAGCAGTTTAATAAAAAAATCTAACAAAAAAGAAAGGGAGCCGAAGCTCCCTTTTTTTATTTACTCATTTGCGATCTTTTGAAAGTAACTCATCATGTCTTCATCATCATCATCAGCTGAAGAAGGAGAAGGTGCTGCCTTTTCAGGCATTTTTCTTACTTCAGCAGTAGGTTGACGCTTTGGTGCGACATAATCTTCGTCATCAGCCATCTGAGCAGCTGATTTTGGTCGATCACCTGTATCATCTAACACATCTGCGAGTTTTCTAGACAATTCTTCAAAAGATTTGAAGTTTTTAGGGTCTAGGAACTCAGAAAGTTTATGCTGCCTAGAAACTAAGTCTAAAAGACGCTCTTCATCACCATCAAACAACGCAGATGGCTCCATAAACTGAGATTGATCATAATTTGAATAACCATCAACCTTACGCATACGAAGTTTGAAGTCTGCGCCTTCCCAAAGGTCAAATACGTTGACTGGTTTCTCATCTTCGAACGTAGGACGAGCTTTGTCCATAACTTTGTCGAAGATTTTCTTACCAAATTTGAAAAGTTTGACTTTACCTTCGTTCTCAGGATGCTTAGGATCAGAAACGATGAGAACATTCGCGATATAAGTCAACTTACGCTTTTGTTTACGAGCAATTTCCTTATTCGCTTCAGAACCAGAGTTCCATAGACGAGAATTTAACTCGCCGACTGGATCTTTCTCACCAACAGTGGTCAAAGAGTTCTCAATATACCACTTTCCTGTTGGACCTTGAAATCCATGATTAAAAATACGAACCCATGGGAGTTCATCACCTTCAGTTCTTGGTAGGAATCGAATTACCGCAGTAGCATTTCCTGCTTTGTCTGGTTCTAGTTTCCAGAAGCGGTCGTCTTGGTAAGACTTCCCCTCGCTAGAGGGATTTGACATCTTCTCAAACTCACCTGCGATTTTTGAGAAGTCATTAGTGCGCATTTTGCGCAATGTGTTAATATCCATATGTATTTCCTTTATGTCGTATGTTTTACAGTATGTTGTTTTGTTGTATTCGTATCAGATGAGGAATCAAACTCAAAGTCTTCATAATCAAAGTCTTCATCATCTTCTACGATACTATTTAGTACTCTCATACCACGAGTATTAACTTTTTTAGAAGCATTTTTGTTGGCACGACTAGTCGCCTCATCCCAACTCTTCTCTCTACGAAATGTGCGTCCCATTTTGTAACTCTTTTAGTTCTCCAGTGAAGTTTTGTATTATAGGTAACATTTTTTGGTAATCGAATTTAACGAATCCCTTACACTTTTCTATTCTACGGCATTCTTCCTCCCATAGCAAGTTTGCATGGTCTTTCCAAGAAGAAATATAAGGCAAGAATTGATTAAGCACGACCATTGTTTCGATTGTAACATGCTGACCGAGATAAAGTTTGAAAAGTTCAGGAAAAGTTTCATCGTTAAACTTAAAAATGGTAGTTGCTTCCTTCTTTTCCTTCTCTAGATGAAGGATTATAGAGAACAGGTCGTTCTCAACAACGTGGGAAAGGGATTGTTTGCGTTTTTGCCAGACTAGGTAGTTGGTATCAGACTCAGAACTACTATAAACGACGGCATCATTGCCGTAAGCAAAGTTGGCAACATAAAACTGTATGAGATCAGCGTCTTTTGAGAACCTTTTAGCAAGTTTTTCAAAAATATAACGATCATTTCTAGAAATAAATGCATCTCTGCTTCCTTTTACATTGGGATTCAAGAAAACATCAAACTTATCAGATGTAAAATGTAGCTTAGTCGCTATGTAGTAGCGATATGCTTTAAAACCATCCATAATTATACGTCTAAGGTTGCTGACTTGGGTAAATATCCGTCGTTTTCAAAATCAATCTGAATTTTTTCCTTCAACGATTTGTTGATCAGCTTTTTAATATCAGCTGGATCGATGAAGTTAATTTTACAGTACTCTAGAACTGCTTCCATATGAGTTAAATCCTTTCTTTCCCTGACCATCTTTTCAATGTAGGTAGAGAAAGAGTTTGAGTCTTCAAACATTTGCATATTTTTCTTTGTAGTAGTTAACACGTCTGATGCTTGCTTCTAGATCTTGATACTCTGTAAACTTCTTGTTATACATTTTCCAAAGAGGACTATCAGATGCTGACTTAGTCATCTTCGAATCAAATTGATCAAGGTATTTATCAAACCAAGCATCCATTTTACGACGCTGAGTCTTCAGGTCGGTCAGAAGTTTAGTCAGACCAGAAACATCTGATGCCATAGCAAGTTCAAGCATTTTATTTTCAATTTCAAAACGAGTCATTTCATTTCTCCTGTTAACTATATTTTACCTGCGCATTTTAGCAATGTCAATAGCTGCATCATCAGAAAAGATAGGAACAGCATTAGACTTATGCATAGTACCGATACCCCTCATAGCAGTACCAGTGTAAACTTTTTCATGATGAATAGGTTTAGTGGCATTACCGAGACCAGAGTTGAGACTTGGGTAATGCGGTGTCTCGCGAATTAATGGCTTTGGTGTTTCATACATTGTCGTACCTTTTGGGACAGGTTTAGACTGATGACGACTAAGAAGTTTTTCCCACTCAGCTTGCAACTCACGTTGTTTAGCAGTCGGCTTCTTAGGTTTGCGCTTTTTAAAGGATGTATAAATTATAGTCATAGTATAATTATACCACTTTCATGAATTAAAGTCAAGCGAAATATGTTTCATATTCATAGTTGGTAAGCGCAGCCTCCAACTCAGCACGATTTTGCAATCTACCAGTTTCTGAGTTGATAGGAAATGCAATAGCATAGCAAATTGCAAGACCAATTAGTTCAACATCGGTGTAATCATTCCACATTATACATACTCCATCTGTTTAAGATAACCATAGGGAAGACCGTTGAGGTATTCAAAGTACTCGAAATCGCTGTTAACCTCTTCAGCCTGCATAAACCACGCAACCACACGAGAACGAGAGGTGCCATCGTGCATAAGGTTGTCAATACGATCCTCAAACTTCGCGATAGCGATTTTTTGCTCTTCTTGTTCGCGAATGTAGTTCTGCTCAGCAACCTTAGAGCACGACTCAAGTTCAAACTTGAGTTCTTCAACTGTCATCGCTTCCAGATTCATGAAGCGAGGACGAACACCATAGGCATCCTTGTACGCATCCCAAACCATACACTCGAGTTGCTCTTTCAGAGACATTTCTTCCCATGATTTCAACATAATTATACAACCTCTCTAGAATCCATCATTTCAGACAAAATAAACTTCGCAATATTGATGTTCTTGCGAGCTTGGTCAGTCGCTTGATCATGACCAAAGGTCATAAGTTCTTGCGCATCGGACAAAACCCCCATCGCAACCATCTCAAGACCAGACAACCTTGCGGTCAAGGAATTCATGTATTGCTCACGGATATCTTCAGCGGACATACCGTAGCAGTTTTTCTCAAATTCAGTCATTTCATCTCCTTTTCAACTATAGAGTAATTATACATGGAGTCTGAATTAAAGGCAAGCACTTTTTTTAAGTAAAAAACTCTTAAAAATCAATGACTTGCGCGACTTTTAGGGGTTTCAGGGGATAACCCTACGGTCTGTAGGGTCATTTTTTGGCGTTTTTGTTAACTTTTTATTATTTTTTCTGGGCAAGGGCAGCTGGCTGAGTCGGGGCAGACCTGCCAGAAGCTGCATAAACTATGCAGATCATATCATCACGTGAAGAATACGAACAACGAACTGCCAAAGGATCAATTCCTCTATCAACAGCAGTCTCAATGTTCTTTGACATGAGTTCATCTTGCTTTAAGTTATAGTAAGAAAGACTTAGAATAAAACACATCACCATTAGAGTGATTGAAACGATCCAAGTCATACCTTCAATATTAATTTTATCCATAAAATCTCCTATTTTAGATCTTTAACAACATCACAAATTTTGAGTTCAAGTGCTTCGTCAGAACTCAGCCATACATCTTGAGGTGGTAACAGATATTTTCTGATAACATCCTCTTTCAACCCAGTGCATTTCTTATAGTGAGACATAAGTCTATGTGTTATAAGGTCAAATTCTTTTACTTGAGCCATAAGTTCATGCTCTTTACCGAATGAACCCCATGTATATTGATGGGAAAGTATAGAAGTATTCGGTGTTAGTATACGTTGACCCTTTTTACCTGCAATAAAAATTAATAAACCAGCAGAAGCAATCTGACCAAGACCAATTGTTCTAATTGGAATCGATGAGCCACGCATAACATCAATTAAAGAGAACGCTGCGTTAAGATCTCCACCTGGAGACGTAATAATAAGATTCATTAAGTCAGGTGTTTGCTCCGAAAAGTTTGTTTCAAGTATCCACTCAACTGCTGGTTTAATTGTCGGAATACTAATTTCGTCCATCAGCAAGAAGAAAGAATGCTGTGCTCTCTCCTGATCGTTCCCCGTAGAGAGTTCTAAATTTAATTTCTTCATCATATGAGCCATTTGATACATCACCTTTCTTAAACTTTTCAGTTGGGACATAAAAAATATGTCTTCCGATTTTTGTTGAAACTTTTAGGTTTCTCCAAGCAGGACTTACATAATCAGCATGATAAAACAAAGCACCCTTAGAAGGATCATGCAAATTACCGTAATTCAAGTACACCATAATAGCGATATCCATTGCCCTATTATACACTGGATCGTTCACTAAAGTCAAGTATCCGCTTATTGCTTTTGTTCTTTCTCTTTCTTGACACCACCAAGAAAATTGACAAGTAGAGTTGATCTTTTCTTTGACAACTCCACAAACTGTATCTGAATAATTATTACTTGTGACTCTATTCATAGTTACCATTGCAACAGCAATTCTTCCATCTTCTGGCTCATGACCAGATTCAAAGTATATGTTATCAGCTAGGCACTTTACTTCTTGTTTTGCATACTGACTTAATTGAGAGTATGAAACTCTAATCTGCGGAACTTTTAATTTGCTAACCGCAATGAATGTTGACAGAACCATTACACATATTACTAGTGCAGTAATGGACAGTATCGTTAAATTGTTTTTTAACACCAATTTAATCTCCTTAATTAGTTAGAGAGAGTGTGCGTGAACACACTCTCCGATCCCATATCAGGTGGACTTCTTAGTAGTAGTCTTAGTTGTATCTTGAGGGATTTGACTTACGAAACCATTTAATTGTTGCGCTTTTGCAATAATTTCGGTTTCAGTTGGATATGGAGGAAATCCTGGATGTTCAGGAACCGCTCCACCATTGAGACGAGCAGATTCAATCTTTATCTGCCAGTCGTTACTAACAACTTCACGCTTACCATAATAATCTTCGGTTAGCATATCTTTCGCCATTTTTAAAAGTTCTAGGCGAATCTCGAACGGACTCATGTTTGACATAATTACTCCTTTGTGTTGTGTTTGTGTAATGCTAGTTTTATTGGGATCTAGCAACCCGCTGTATCATTTATTTAGGCTTTTATAAAATTCATTTCTACATTAAATTCATCTTTTATAGAAGCCCAATTTTTGCGCCACTCAATAAGCTGTTTTGCTTTATGTTTATCATTCGCATAAGATGGAACATATCGCCAAGTAAAACTATCTATTACATCATCAAAGTAAGAATCACAACCATAGATATCTATAGTAGTGGAACCCATTTTAATTAGTTCTAAAGCAGCCATATGACCAGAACTAAAGAAGGGTTTTTGTTTGTCAATAATTTTGCATTTTAATTTATCAACTATTTTTACATTATTATGTTTAAACCCACAAAGAACATGGTAACATTTTAGTGTTAAGAAAAGATCACATTCTTTATAATTAAGAGTTGCAAAATTACGCACTACACCAACATCAACGATTGTTGTGCCATTAACATTAGCCCATGGTATATTACATCCCATAATGTAATTATACTCTGCTCTATCTTGAAAGACAACTCTGCTCGGTCCATTACAAAGTAATGATGTTCTCATTTAATCCTCAAATGAAAGTTCCGACTGATTGGGTGATAAGGACAGTCGGAGAAACCTCATCTAACAGATTAAGCTGCTAGAGCGTAAACTTCATCGTTTGCGTTTACTTGATTTGCTTGATTTACGGTCATCGCCTACCGTGCTGCCTTCTTCACTATCTACCCCTGTCGAAACCTAGTCACCCCCATCAGAAATATATTGGACCGCTGCAGACACGGCAGTCTCGTTACGTTGGGAAGCAAGTTTGGTTATAACCAACGCTGTGCTAGAACAACTTCCAATATACTTCTGGTGGAGGTGGGGAGAATCGAACTCCCGTCCAGAAGTCCTTCGTTTTGAAGGGATTACAGCAATTCTTAGTCATACTTAAACATCAATTTTGTATTCTCACCTATACCAAGAACACAAGAAAGGTTTTGATACAAAGAACTTTGAATAACAGTCAATGTATTTGTTTTATTATTATGCCAAACAGAGATAACCATATTTGTATTATCTGGCATAACAGAATTTAAAATCGGTCTTTCTCCATACTTCTTTTCTAACTGCTCGAATGTGTATTTTGTATCAGCACACAAATGATCTAATGTAACAGTAGTTGCAATATCTTGAGCAGCTACTGTTGCTGGCAAGAAAGCCAGCATCTTTAATAATTTTTGCATTTTCTGAAATCCTCTCTAAGAGATTTAAAGCCATCGATCCAGGCATCTCTTTTTTCGGTGAAGACGAGAGGATCGTTATCATCAACTGCCATGATAACTACTATTCTAGGAACATTAATTCCTGTCAATTCCTCAAAGGCAACTGCGTAAGCAGAGCACTGCATAAAGTAACTATGAATATCATCTCTTTGTTTAATACGAGATGATGTTTTAAAATCTATTACTGCTATCTTACCCTCATACTCCGCTATACAATCTACGGTTCCAGCAACTTGAAGATAATCGGAATATAGTGGTGTCTCCAGTGCATGAACATTATTTATGCTACCCAGCAATGGTTCGATCGACTTCCACATGGCGTGATCAAACATATCTGGTAAGACTTCCTCATTGAGCAAAAACTTTTCGCATAGAGTATGTATCCTTGTTCCCCTGTTTGAAGCTCGCTTTGAGATTTTGTTTGCTGCCTCATCCCCGACTCTTTTCCTCCACTCCATGATTGCTTGGATGTTAAACAATCCTGTGACGGATGTGACGCTTGGATAGGATTTACCCGATGGTGTGGAATAAACTCTCGAACCATCGGGTCCAGTCTTACGTTCAAGTTTGGGAATATCATGATGTATGAATGTTTTCATATCGTGAATGATGAACCACACCCACAAGTTGCAGATACGTTAGGATTTTTGATTGTAAATGATGCGCTCATCAGATCTTCTGTATAATCAATCACTGCCTCATTCATGTATTGCATACTCATACTATCTACGACAACTTCAACACCATCTCTTTCAAATGTAAAATCATCATCGGCTGCTGGCAGTTCTTCTAATGTAAATCCATATTGAAAACCAGAACAACCACCACCTTGCACGAACACACGTAGTTTCAGCGACGGGTTTTCTTCAGCAATAATCGTTCTGATTTTCTTTACGGCAGAATCGGATATAGTAATCATTGTTTTTTTTATCTTTAAGACTTTGGTTTTACTACTGATAAAATTTTATCTCTAATAGCTCTAGCCCACGCTGGTTCTGGAAAGTGCCAACCAATGAATGCTCCAACTAATAATAGGAAAAGAGTTTCTAACATTTTTATCTCCTAGTTGTTTATTAAATCTTCATATTTTAATTTAGCCAAAATATATTCTTTAACTAAAGAACTCCTTACGATGTCATTTGGCGTAAATTCAATTCTAGTAAACGAAGTCATATGCATTGCTATGTCAAAAAACTTTAGAATACCAGACATATCGTTCTTCTTCTTATTTAGGTCTGTCTGACGGTAGTCGCCACACCAGATAATCTTAGAACGATAACCAACACGTGTCATAACTGTGTCAATCTCTTCATAGGTTAAGTTTTGCATCTCATCAACAATAATAATAGCATCATCAAAACTCATACCACGAATAAACGAAGTGGAAATGAAAGTTATATATCCTTGTTCTTCGAGCCTATCCCATGCATCTTTGCGACCAAACAAAGTCTCACATATCTGACGATATGGCTGCTGATAGATTTCCATCTTTTCGTCAACATCACCAGGAAGGTGTCCAATTTCTCGACCCTGAACTGCAGATCGAACCACAATAATTTTATTAAAGGGATTTGCTTTATCGAGAACTTCTTCTATCGCTTTATACAGCGCACAGAATGTTTTACCTGTACCCGCTACTCCGTGTAATGCTATGAAATAATCACTACGTTTGTATGCGTCGAAGAATAATTTTTGATTATCTGTTAGAGGCTCAAAAGTTTTTAGATGATCCATGCGGATCTTTAACGCATTTGAATTTGTTGCATGAAGTCCGTTTCGTTTTCCGTTTTCAATGGGGATAATATCGTCTGAATGTTGCTGAGCAGGTGCTCTCTTCGCCATTGATTGCTCTCCTTGTTGTTATAGATCTAATTTACTCCCTGGTGTTCTAGTATGAATTTTCTGCAAAACCTCCTTAAATCCATTATCAACTTTACGCACACCTGCTCGTACTGGATCCATCATCATGGGTGCGCCAGAGATAACAGTTTCTAAATTTGGATTTTCCTCCAGGAATTGTTCACGAGATGCAATAGTCATGAACTGGTCGAAGGTTTCACCAGTTTCTTTGTTTCTAAAAGTATATGTTGGCATTAAGGATTCATCAACAGTGTTGACATTGATACAGTTCTATTACGTTTTACATCAGATAAAATATAACAGGCTTCATTAAATCTATTTAGAGCTTCAGAGAACCAGTTAGGCATAGGACGATTAGTCCATTTGGCAAAAGGTCTCTTCTTTTCAATATAGTATTTATGGTAAGAAGCGAGTGAGTCGCCTGAAATTTTACAGTCATCTGGCATAGCTGGAGTTGGTTCAGTGAATGGACCAATGGGTAAGTTCTTAGGAAAGTTATTCTTTAGAGTTTGCATTAGACCAGATTGTTCAACGCTGTGAACCTTACCATAGCGATGAGTATACTCAGAGCAAGTGCATTCAAGTAACTCCGCAAGCCACATATAGTTCTGAACATTTTTACGACACCAGATTGCTGATGGGTGGCTTATGTGTGATGCTTTAAACAATAAGGTTTCAAGATTGTGATCGTCAAGTTTCCAGCGCTTTATGTTTCTTCCGCTGATTGTTTTACCCTCATAAACTTTACCATCTAAAATTCTATGTGCTGTAGAAAGAAGTTGAGCATACTCTAAGATCATCTTAACGACATGCTTGTCAAGATGCATCTCAGCACAAGTTTTTGGATTAATATCAAGATAAAATATATTCATAATACTTGTAGCGCATTTATTTGTAGAACTAACGAATTCAAAAGATTTATTGTACTATCTACATGTTTATCTTCATGTAGAATGCCATGTCCACCTGCCTTAGTGAAAGGTCCAGCGCAATCAGGTCTATCGTCAATCAGGATAGAATTTGGTGTTGCATAGTTTGGCTTTTCGGAAAACATGCGTACGAAGTTTGGCTTATATGTAATGCCATGTTTTTGCAACCAATGAGTTTTCTGACGTGCAGCTTCTGCTCCCTGCATTGGATCATGTGTTCCAACTGATGTTAGTATTTCAACAGCAACATTAAGCGAACGAACAACACTAAGCAATCTTATTGCATTAGGCATATAGTCAAGATCTTCAAAAATCTTATGAGTCATAACAGCATCTCTAAAAATTTTCTTATCATACTTGACTTTAGGATTACGAAACTTTGAAAAGTTTTTCTCAAAGTCGCAAAGCACACCATCCATGTCTAGATAAACTTTAATCATTTTGCTTTCTCGGCTATCTCTTTATAACCAGCATAAGTTGGATGAACACCATCGGCAGAAATCTTATCAGCAGGTCTTTCAATAACAATGTCGCCCCATATCTTAGCTACGTCTTTAATGTTCTGAAATTTCTCTGGTTTAAATTTCTCAGAAGGAAGTATCCAGTATATTCTACCCTTAACTCGCTCACGAATCAAGTTTACATATTTTATTGTGTCAATATTTTTTGTGTCGTTTGGACCTAGACTAATAATTGTAACTTTAGTCTTTACTGTGTCTGCCTTCTCGAAATAAGATCTATTCTTATTCCAATAATCTTTACTATTAATTCCCGACTTAGCAATCGCTATGCATTCTTTTCTAACTTGCGAAACACCAACTGCTATCGAATCCCCAAGTATTAAACATTCAATCATTTCTTAGCCACAAATTTAGTGAAGTCTGGTGGTTGCCATCCTTCTGGTTTAAGAATCTTACCATCTTCTCTACGAAGAACTCTGCACGTTTTCTTATCTATTTTTGATAGGTTAGATTTGGCACCCTCATCCCAAGCAGCGTTACAGTTCCAACCTCGCAAATGCATGTAACCAACGATTACCCAAATCATGTCAAAGCATGCATCAAGTTGTTCAGCGTCATCACTAGCTGATACAGCTTCCCAGAATTCTTCTGTTTCTTCTTTGATTAACTTCTTATAAAGATCAGCTAGATCAGAAACATTTGGATCTGGATTTGCTGGATAATTCTGACCACATGCTTTTAGAAAAACAGCTACGTCAGTAAATATCTTACTCATTTGTTCCTCGAATAATCGTAGTAGTAAGTTGAGTGTTTTTCTGGCATCTTAAGAGTAAGAGTTTGATCGCCCATTGTTGTGTAAGTTGAGCCGATGTTTATATCGCCAAAGTCAAGATTGATATCATCACCTTGATCTTGCGAATTATCATCATCTTGATCTTTCGAATCATCAACATCATCGTCATTAACAAAGTCGAGATGACCATTAAAATGAAATCCTGCACCACGTAGGAACTCTTCGAATCGCTCAACAATTTGTGGTAGCGATAACTCTCCATTAACTTCCATGGTAATCGTAGTTGGAGGTACTGCTTCAGAGAAGCCAGTAAATCCTGAATATTCCTGTTTGAATGTGTACTTAGTGGTCACGCTTCTCTCCTTCTTTCGTAAAGAATGTTTTAACTTTATGCTCCTCATCCCATGATGCGCAATAATCATTATCTACATTACAAAGTTTAATAGCATCTTCATAACTCATAACACGATGAGAAACAATCTGTTCACCAATATGGTATTGCGAGAACTCTTTCGCTTCATTACAAACCACAGTGTCCATAGCCCATTCGGCTTTACCCCTTGGAACCTGTACCATATAACGCTGACGGAAGGTGCTGATGCATTCAACAAGAACCCATTCTTTGTTAGACTTGGTTAGTGTAAAACTACCATTACCATTATCAGCCCACTCTAAATCGTCACCGACTTTCCACCCTGTTTCTTCAATAACCTCATCAGGCAATTCAATGAATGCCTCACCGTCTTCACGAGTCTTAACATCAAGCACATATGATTTCATTTTACCCACCCTTCAGCAAATAATTTAGCAGACTCAAGAGATTCAAATTCAGAAAAGAAATGAACTCCCGCATCATCCTTTACACTAACACGATAACGATCGGCATCAAGATCTAGGATAACCAAAGCATCCTTGTTCTTTTCTTTGTTGTCAAAAAACCAAACAGTCTTGTAACCTTTTCTCATTACCACCCTCCATCATCAACCACTATTCTAATCCAGAATGGACCTAAAGTCAAAAACGCAAAGTGCATGTTAGGATCCAAATCTGTTGGACCTTCAGTTTGTAATTTAAATTCCCAGTGATACGGATTAAGAACAAACCCAATCCATATCCCTGAGTATTTAAGGTAGTTCAACCACTTTTGCATTGTATGGATCTTCAACATCAGAACCACGTTCATAGTTTACATACCCACGAGGATTGCAAACTATACGAGTATCACCAATAAGATAATCGAATTGCTCATGAGTATGACCATGAGTCCACAATTTAATTTGTGGATGATCCATAATAAACTCATCAAGACTCGAAGAGTAACCACCATTCATGATCGAATCATCTCTATACTTCGGATGAGTTGACTGTCTGCTTGGCGCATGATGCCCAACCACAACATACTTGTGATCTGGGTTGTTCTCGATTATGATTCTAACATAATCAATCATTTTCTTATGCTGCTCAACAGCATCGTGAGGCGAAAACTTTGCTGGTTCTTCCTTAATCTTTATACCGATCTGAACATTTTTTCTTATACCGTCGATTTCCTCAACTACGTGATGACCATTCTCATCTTTCTGATAGACAGGAACCTTACGTGCGACCATACGATTAGAATTATTAACAATTCTAAAGTCATTCATCATTCCAGTCATAGCATGTAGCGTATATGGATCTTCCTTATTCATGTCAGTCCACAGTGTACCACCGATAAATGTATAGTCATCGATGCGAACAGAATCAGTGTCCAGAAAATGAATGTCATTATCTTCACATTCTTTGCGAAGAACCATATGTGAAACTGCAAAGTCGCCATGGTAATGTTCATGATTACCCATAATGTAAAGAACATGCTTATAGTTCTTTTTGCAGTTGATTAGAAAATTACGAAAACGCTCTCCCTTGGTGTGCATTAGCAAACCATTCGGGTCACCTTGTAAATTTTCTAGCTCAGTAGCGACAAGAATGTCACCACCTAGAATGAGAACATCTGCGTTCTTAGGATTTGACGGATACCAATCTCCAAACTCGAGATGGATATCGCTAGTGATCGCGACTTTCATAATATTTCTCTTATGTTAACTGGAGCGGGAGACGAGGTTCGAACTCGCGACATCTTGCTTGGAAGGCAAGTGCTCTACCAGCTGAGCTACTCCCGCATAAGATATAGTATATGCCCTTATGTCATTAAAGGCAAATATGCAATTATTCTGAGTCTGGGGTTGGCTCTGTAATTTCTTTTAAACCTGCAGGATCGGGTCCCTCTGCCTCTTGTAAGTCGGAACGATTTACCCACATTTTCTTTTCCATTCCGTTTTTTTCTGCAAGAACAAAAAGACGCAAGGAGTCCCCTGCGAAAGTTTCTTTAATTGTCCACTGTCCCTGTAGATCTTCTTGACCATCTGGACCAACTGTATAAGTTAGCATAAGAATTATCCTTTATGTAGTTTGCGGCGAGTAATTTTATTTAGTATCCAGTCACAAATCTTAGCGAAGTTTAGTCCAGACCAGAATAAGATAGCAACAGCTACACCCATCAGAATCCATAAGAAAAGTATATCTAGTAGAATAAGTAACATAAGTTGTTCCCATGTAGTTACAGTTATAAATGGTATCATGATGTAAGCATTCGTATTAGCCCGAACATATCTATGGTGGTTAACAGTATGTAGTTAGCAAGCATCCCAAAAGATTTCCTAGAATAAGCAGCCCAACTATACATGGCACAGCCAGTAATCCAAACAGGGTAAAGAGCCAGAAGGGGAGGATTGGGGACAGTGAGCGCCATAGTGATAGCGCACCCAATACTAGCAGCCCAAGCAAGCAACTCAATAATAAAGCGAAAACTATTGCTGTTCCAGTCATCTCTTATCCAATCAAAAGTAGGTTTTAGTAGTAATTCATTCATCATTTTTCATTTGAGCCATAAGGGTTGTTTTTATCGCGAACGGTAATTTTCGTTTTCGGTTCGAGTGTTTTTATTTCTACTACCCCTCGCTCCACAGTTACAGAGGCAGGAGTCCCGATAATTACATTTGTCGTAGAGCATCCCGCCAAAAGCACTAGGAGTCCCGCAAGTATTGCCATAAGTATTCCAGTCATTTATTCCACCAGTCCTTTATAGATTCTGTAAGATCATCGATATACCAATGAAAATCCCAAAAACGGAAAGCAATGGTAAACCCGATATTTATTACAAAAAAGATAAGGATTCCTATAAGCAAATTCATGATAGTGCCCATAGGAGTCCCCTTATCGTTTATATACAGAAAATGCGAAAGCATCTTTCTTACGAGTCGAAACTCTCAGTGCGTCATACCGTGGTCCACGAAATACATAGCGGAGTCCCTTAACACGATTCCGAAAGAATTGTTGCACTTCTGCCAAGTGTTCAATAGGAATATTCTTGTAATATGATACCTCATTCGTAGGGGAGGTGTAATGCGTGATGATGACCTGCCACGTTCTGGGAGAAAGATTAAGTTTCATAGGAATCCTTTAAGTGTGTAGAATAAAAATAAGAGATCGGTGTGACTAGCGCCTTGTATCAAAACAGTAGGAGTCCCTAGACCTATTTTTTACAGGTTTAAGACCCCGACTCAATATCCTCACAGTCTATCAATTTGTACATCAAAATATTGCTTTACCATCTGGTGATCGTATACTGGTACTCGAGTACCGATCCCTGTGCTCTTACCTAGTAGTTCGTATGCTACTCGAACAGCTGCATTTACAGAGACAGAAGAGCCCACACCATTCTTTACTCGACTCTCTGTAGTATAGAAGGACACACCATTTACAATCACACGCATCATTCGTCTTCTCCAATCACATCAAATAGTTCATCATAATCATTACTCTCTACGTATTCCTCATCTAAGGGAGAGAGGGGGAGGGGAGTGCCTAACAAGAGACTGACTTCTAAGAGACTCATATTAAGCAGTCAGCATATACGTAGCCAGATCCTTCCAGTCTTTATTAGAGGCACGCACCTTGGAGACGCTGATCAGTGTACGGAGAGATATCTCTTTGACTTCTTCCTTGATTTCTTTGATCAGAGTCAGAGCATCAGCAATAATGTCTTTGCTGTACTCAGGGAGAAATTCCTCAGCAGAAGCGATAGTCTCCATACGCTCAATCTTCTGATCGGTAGTCATGGAGAGATCGATCATCATAGAACGACTACGGATGGCTTGATCAATGCGACCTTCGTCCAGGTTAGAGATGAAGATCACACGACCTTCGAAGTTGAACGAGCGAGGAAGATCATCGTCCTTCATATCAGCATTCCAGGAGATGATGCGCTTACCATAAGAGTCAAGAGCAGACTTCAGAATGTTCAGTGCAACAGGATCTTTCAGTACTGAGTCACAGTCATCAAACACAATGATGCTCTTGTTGTTCTCGAAGAGAGTGCGATACAGACCCTTCGGTGTAGAGTAACCCTTCACGAAGGTAAAGCACTTACGAGTATTGATCAGAGCACCGACCTGGAAGTCAGCTAGGTCAGAAATATCTTTGTAACCTTTGGTTTCTAGAGTCTTGGTCACAGTATAGGTCTTACCCAAGCCACCCTCACCAGTCACGATCGCGGAGGGCTGAACACCATCAGCGACCATACTCACGAGCTGCTCCACGAAACCGAATCGAGCATTAATACCGAATTTGTCGTTCTTCGTAGCCAGAGCCACTTTAGCAGTAGCGATAGTACCAGTGATCTCAGAGAGACGCTTAGAGACAGCGGACTCATATTTCGAGCGAACCACTGCTTTTCCGTCGATATAACCGACGTATTTACCAGTGGACTTTTCGAGAGAGATCGTGGCTTTCATTAGACTTTTCCTTTGCATCATCATTTAATATACCCACTATTATACGGGTATTGGCAATAAAGGCAAGGAAAATTTGATGTTTTCTCTCTCTAAAATACCCTTCTAAATCAATAACTTACGGTAATCCCTACAGAATCATAGGGTTATTCTTATCATCCCCTACACCCTCATTTTACTCTCTCGTAAAGGGAAAAGCAAGGAATGCAATCAAATATACTCAGTCCTCGGTCCAGAGATCCCGACCAGCCACAAATTGATTATTACCGATGGGATCAGGCACCTGAGGTAAAGGAAAACCTTCCTCTCGCTCATCCCTGGTTGAATTGATAGCCCATATTAGTCGTTCTGCAGTCTCATTCCCTGAGTTCATAAACTTACTCATAGACTCCGACTGTTTCTGCTTCGTTTCCTGAGTGACGATACGTGCTTTATTAGAACATATCTTTGAGCAGAATGGACCTCGCTTACGGTGCTCAGAATAACACTGGGGGCATATCTTTTTCTTATAGACAGAGGGCATAAATGGTATTTCTCCCCACGGTGCTAGACCAACGCAGACATTCTAATTTAACCCTTCCGTTCACTACCTACTTCCACCCTCTAGCAGCTTTATAATATCTTTGGTTACACGTATTTCACGCAATATGGCTTCCTTCACCTCTTGCAATTCTATTAATTTACAACGATATCGATTTAGTTCCATATCTGGCTTATCTGGCTTAGAGGGGAATTGATAGACATTGCTCATGATTATTTCTCTGATATTTGTACTGGCTCACAAATGATAGTCATTTTGTTTTCTCTATAATGTATTAGCAGTTGACGTGCTTCTTCACATTCTTCTTGTCTAGAATAGGTATTCCACTGTCTCCATTGGCCATCAGCGAAAACCAGCACCATCATTATCCACACTATTTTCATTCCTCAACTCCGAAATGTTGTTTGATTCTTTCTGAGGTAGTTAATCCTCTAGGAATGTTAGCGTCGATACAAGTTCCTTCCATCAAACCTATCTTGCCCAACTCAGCTTTTTTAACCATATCAGTCATATATTTCTTTTGTATTTTTATGCCTTCCCTACATTCTTTTTCGGATTTGAAACTATTTGTTGCCTGCATGAATTCACAATTTAAATTGATACAAATAAACAACACTGGTATAAACATCGTTCAGCCTCAAATCTCTCTGTTAATCTCAATATGTTTCAGCATTCGGATTATACCCACGCATGTTCCATTGATACAGCTTTTGTTCGTGCCAATAAGTCTTAAAGGCTTCTTTTGTTTTAAACTTTTTCTGAAACTCCTCTGTCACAGATAAACAACTCCACAAGTCTTGACCACCCATTTCACCTTTCATGAACAAAGTGTCACAGTCCCAATAGTATTTTTCAAGTTGTTTATATGGCA